>Ga0310811_10000102_pt1 | contig 129986 bp, 106 predicted proteins | sample YCmetagenome_FD_207642 | JGI IMG/M metagenome (GOLD analysis project Ga0310811, IMG submission 207642) | Soil microbial communities from experimental microcosm in Duke University, North Carolina, United States - YC | ecosystem: Engineered > Artificial ecosystem > Soil microcosm > Unclassified... | reverse complement strand
CCGGCGGTCCGGCGGCTCCCGGCGGCCCGGGCAAGCCCGGCCTCGGCAAGGCCAGCTTCAAGCCCGGCGCTCCGGGCGCGGACGGGAAGGCTCCCGGCGCCAAGCGCGGCGTCGACCACAGCGCGGCCTCGCTCGCGGTAGCGGCCGCGGGCCAGGATGAAGGCGCGCCCATCGCCCTCGGAGGGCCCACCGGCGATCCGACGATGCCGGCCGCCCAGGCGTCGGCCAAGCGTAGCCACGGCGGCCCCGCCGCCGGCCTGACCAAGGCGGCCTTTGCTCCTGGCGCCCCCGGCGGTCCGGGCAAGCCCGGCGCCGCCGGCAAGGACGGCAAGGGCAAGAAGGAGGCGCCGATCCTGCGCCGGCGTTTCGGCGGCATGGCGGCGGACAAGGCGGCGATGGCGGCCGACCCCGGCCTGCCGCGGGTGGCCTCGCAGGAGGTCAACTGGGCGCTCGAGCAGCTGATCGCCTCTGGCTACGAGGACGACGTGCTGGGCGATCCGCAGCGCATCATGAAGCGCCAGCTGCCGCAGTGGATCCACGGCGACACCCTGGAGTGGACCGACGCCGGCCTTCCCGGCCAGACCCGCGGGTTCGTGTCGAACGTGAAGTGGGTCCCCGGTCACAAGGGCCAGGGCATCGAGCTGCACGACTCGGTGTTCTCGACGGCCAAGGGCGTGGGCATGTTCGAGCGCACCCAGCCCTACAGCCTCGACTTCTGGCTGAAGCTCCGGGCCAAGCCCTACTACGACTCCACCCGCCCGCACGGCCCGTCGGCCTCGATCCTCTACAACAACGGGGGCATCGAGGGTAAGGGCTACGAGCTGGCGATGTCGAACGACAAGCTGGCCTACGCCATCACGGCCATCGCGCCGACCGAGATGCTGCTGATCGAGACCAAGGCCAACGTCCCCGTCGGCCGCTGGGTGCACATCACCTCGACCTACGACGGCAACTCGAAGGCCGAGGGCATGCACCTCTACTTCGACGGCAAGGAGCAGGAGGTCGAGGTCGAGCACAACCGCCTGACCCGTTCGGCCCAGCCGGGCGGCGGCAACAGCCAGTTCGTGTCCTACTTCGGCCTGGCCTCGGGCGTGAACTTCAACCGTCCCGAACTGGTCGACGGCGCGATCGACGAGGTGCGGGTCGTCACCCGGGCCCTGACGCCGCTGGAAATCTCGTACCTGCAGGACCCGAAGCTGGTCGGCGCGGTTCCGGCCGACAAGGCCAGGTCCGACATGACGGTGATCTCGGCCGAGAAGGACCCCGCGGTCCAGGCGGCCTGGTCCGAACTGACCGCCGCCCGCCTCGGCGAGCAGCGCGCCCGCACGCCGCTCTATGCGATGATGGTCTCCGGCGACCAGCAGGTTCCGCGCAAGAGCTACGTGCTCGACCGCGGCGTCTACAACTCCTACCTCCAGGAAGTGAAGCCGGGCGCCCTGCCGCGGGTCTATCCGTGGGCCGACAAGCTCCCGCGCGACCGCCTGGGCCTGGCCGAGTGGTTGTTCGATCCCAAGCACCCGCTGACCTCGCGCGTGTTCGTCAACCGCATGTGGCAGGGCCACTTCGGCAACGGCATCGTGGGCACGGTCGACGACTTCGGCACCCAGGGCACCAACCCGACCCATCCGGAGCTGCTCGACTACCTGGCCGTGGAGTTCATCCGCTCCGGCTGGGACATGAAGCACATGCACAAGCTGATGGTCATGTCGGCCACCTACAGGCAGTCGTCCAACATCACCCGGGAGAACCTGGAGAAGGATCCGCGCAACTTCTACCTGGAGCGCGGGCCTCGCTTCCGCCTGCCGGCCGAGACGATCCGCGACAACGCCCTGATGGCCTCGGGCCTGCTGGTCAAGCACGTCGGCGGCGACGCTGTGTTCCCCTACGCGCCGGACGCGATCTGGGACGGCGCCGCCCAGGGCGTGTCGATCTACCCGACCAACGTGCCGGACGACCAGATGCACCGCCGCTCGATGTACACCTTCGTCAAGCGCAACGCTCCGGTCGCCAACCTCGTGCCGTTCGACATGCCTGACCGTCGCGACGCCACCGTGCTGCGGCCGATCGCCAACACCCCGCTGCAGGGGCTGGTGATGCTGAACGACGTCCAGTTCATGGAGGCCTACCGCAAGCTGGCCGAGCGGGCGATCAAGGCCTCGGCGAACCAGGACGAGCAGCTGGTCACCATGTGGCGCCTGGCGGTTCGCCGCCATCCCGACGCTAAGGAGATGGACACCATCCGCAAGTATCGCGCCCAGGAGGTGGCTCTGATGCAGACGTCGCCCGATGAGGTGAAGAAGCTGCTGGCCCTCGGCGTGGCCCCGGCCGACCCCACGGTCGACCCGGTGCAACTCGCCGCCCTGACCATGGTCACGGCCACCGTCATGAACACGCCTGACGCCTACACCCTGCGCTAGGAGCGATGGAAATGAGCAAGAAGATCCAGATCGATCCGCAGGAACTGGCCAACTTCACCCGCCGGTCCATCCTCGGCACCAGCATGGGCCTGGGCGCCATCGCGGCGGCCGAGCTGCTCGGCGGCGGCAAGGTCATGGCCAAGGGAACGGGCGGAGCGTCCGGCGGCGACGCCGGTCCGGACATGGGCAAGCTGACCACCGGCCAGTTCCCCGCCCGCGCCAAGCGCGTGATCGACATCCACATGAAGGGCGCCGTCAGCCAGGTCGACACCTTCGACTACAAGCCGGAAGTCATCAAGCGCAACGGCCAGGAGATCCCGCCGTCGGTCAAGGGCAAGGGCAAGATCTCGTCCATGTCCAACGCCCAGTCGTCGTTCCCGGTGATGGGGCCGATCGCGCCCTATAAGCAGTACGGCCAGAGCGGCCGCTGGGTCTCCGACCTGATGCCGCACATCGGCGCCATCGCCGACGACCTGACCTTCGTCCATTCGATCTGGACGCCGCAGGTCAACCACGACCCGGCCGACGTGCTGATGCACACCGGCTTCCAGCTGGCCGGCCGCCCCTCCGGCGGCGCCTGGGTCAACTACGCGCTCGGCACCGACAACTCCAACCTGCCGGCCTTCATCGTGATGAAGAGCCAGTTCCAGTCGGCCGGCGTGGGCGCCACCCAGGCCACCTGGTCGGCGGGATTCCTGCCCTCGAACCACCAGGGCGTGGAATTCCGCTCGGGCAACGAGCCGGTGCTGTACGTCGCCAACCCCGACGGCGTCAGCCGCCAGGAACGCCGCGGCCAGATGGACATCATCGACCAGCTGTCCAGCTACCAGTACCAGACCACCGGCGACCCGGAGATCCTGTCCAAGGTGGCCCAGTACGAGATGGCCTACCGCATGCAGGACTCGGTGCCGGAAGTCACCGACCTCTCCGACGAGCCGCAGTACATCCTCGACATGTACGGCCCGCAGGTCCACGTGCCGGGCACCTTCGCCCGCAACTGCCTGTTGACCCGCCGGCTGATCGAGCGCGGCGTGAAGTACGTCAACCTGATCCAGGTCGGCTGGGACCACCACAACGGCATCGCCCGTCGTCACCCGTCCGACTGCTGGGCGGTGGATCAGCCCTCGGCGGCCCTGGTCCAGGACCTCAAGCAGCGCGGCCTGCTGGACGACACCCTGGTCACCTGGAAGGGCGAGTTCGGCCGGACGGTCTACGCCCAGGGCGGCATCAACCCCAACTGCGGCCGCGACCACCACGGCGGCAACTTCACCATGTGGATGGCGGGCGGCGGCACCAAGCCGGGCACGGCCTACGGCAAGACCGACGACTTCAGCTACAACGTGGCCGAAGACCCGGTGGAGGTGCACGACCTCAACGCCACCATGCTCTACCTGCTGGGCATCGACCACAAGCAGTTGACCTACCACTACCTCGGCCGCGACTTCCGCCTGACGGATACCGCGGGCAAGGTGATCCAGGGCGTCCTGGCCTAGGCCGGGACGCGCGTCGGCCGCGAGGAGCCCCGGGCTCCGGACGGCCGGCCAAGAACGAGAGAGCAGGGGCGCGCCGCCGGCCCGTTCGGCGGGCGACCATCTGCCAGTAGCACCGAGGCCGAAATCGGTCCGGCTAGGGAGAGGCGCAGCGGTTCATGCAATTCATCTGGTTCCTGGGACGGTTTCACGTCCTTGTTCTTCACCTTCCGCTCGGCATCCTGACCCTGGCGGTCGCTCTCGAGATCCTGACCCGGTTCAAGACCTTCCAGTTCCTGAAGCCGGCCCTGGCCCCGACCTGGATCGCCGGCGCGATCACGGCCATCGCCACCGTCGCGCTGGGCTACATGCACGCCAGCGAGGACAGCTTCCAGGACATGCCCGCGGTCGAGGCCCACCGCATGGCCGGCGTCACCCTGGCCGCCGTCACCTGCCTGATCGCCCTGCTGCGCACCCGCATGCTGCCGGCCCCGAGCTGGCCCAAGTGGGCCGGGCCCGAGGGCGTGTTCGCCCCGGCCTACCGCGCCATCCAGCCCGCCTTCGCCCCCGGCTCCAAGCTCGACACCGGCTATGACAAGCTGTGGGTGGCGCCGGTCGTGGTCATCCTGTTCCTGATGTTCCTCACCGGTCACCTGGGCGGCAACCTGACCCACGGCGACACCTATCTGGTGCAGTACGCCCCCGGCCCGGTGCGCATGCTCGCCGGCCTGCCGCCGAATGCCGGCCCGCGCCCTAAGCCCAAGGACCTGGCCTCGGCCGACCTGTACCTCGACGTGGTGCAGCCGGCCCTGGAGCAGCGCTGCTCGGGCTGCCACAACAATTCCAAGAAGTCCGGCGGCTTCTCGGTCGCCACCTACGACACCCTGATGAAGGGCGGCGCCAAGGGGCCGGTGATCGTGGCCGGCAACCCCGCCGGCTCGGACCTGTTCCACCGCGTGAACCTGACGCCCGACAACGGCGACTTCATGCCCAAGGACGGCAAGACCCCGCTCGACAAGAACCAGATCGCCGCCGTCGGGGCCTGGATCCAGCAGGGCGCGCCCAAGACCGCCCTGGTCGGCAGCCTGAAGCTGGCCGCCGCCGACACCAACGCCATCCAGGCGGTGATCGGCGCCCAGGGCGCGGCGGCCGGCGGCGACGAGACGGTGGCCTACACGCCCCTGCCGGGCGAAGGGCCGCTGCCGTCCGCGCCGGAGGCCGACAAGGCGGCGATCGCCAAGGTCGTGGCCCAGGGCTTCATCGTGCGCAAGGTGGCCAAGAGCTCCAACCTTGTGGACGTGGACTACATCTCGCCCAAGCCGGTGACGCCTGAGCTGATCGCCGACCTGGCCAAGATCGGGCCCAACATCCTGCGCCTGAACCTGCGCCATGCGGGCGTGACCGACGCCGAGATCAAGACCATCGCCGGCTTCACCAACCTGCGCCAGCTGCGCCTGGAGGAGAACCCGATCACCGACGCCTCGGCCAAGGACATCTCCGGGCTCAAGGAGATCACCTATCTCAACCTGACCAACACCAAGGTCACCGACACCGGTTTCGACCAGGTCTCGGCCCTGCCGAAGCTGCGGCGGATGTATGTGTGGGGCACCACCATCACCCCGACCGCCGTCGACAAGGTGAAGGCCACGCGCAAGGACATGATCCTCTACGCCGGCCTGACGGCCAAGGACGTCAAGCCCGAGACCAAGATCATGGCGCCGACCAACTAGGTCGCGGCCCAAATTCGAAAGAGCAGGGCGGGTCCGCAAGGGCCCGCCCTTTTTCTTTGGGCCTTGGGCCGGCCCGAAGACCGTCGCCTGTCGCCGGTCGGTCAAACTTATCATTGTTAATAGTTATCGATGGCAAGGACTCCGTTGACAGGCTTCACGGGTCATGCACAATCACTTGCATATTATAAGTAACTTGTCGGCTCATGTCGGGGCCGGGCGTGATCGGTCAGGGGTCGCAAGGCCCTCAGCAAAGGAGCCCACGGCGTTTCGGCGCCCCTGCTTCGCAGCGAAAATCTTCAATCCAAACAAATGTGTGGCCGCAACAGACGGCGCAAAGACACACAGGGGGAAACGATGACCAGGAAGTCTCATGTCCGCGCGGCGCTGTTCGTCGGCGTCGCGGTGTCCGCCTTGGCGACCAGCCAGGCCTTCGCCCAGGCCGCCGCCAGTTCCGGCGGCTCGGCCCTCGAGGAAGTGGTGGTGACGGCCACCCGCCAATCCGATTCCGTCAACCGCGTGGCGCTGAGCATCGCCGCCGTCACCCAGCAGACCATCGACCAGCAAGGCCTGAAGCAGTCCACCGACCTGGTGCGCACCGTGCCGGGCCTGACCGCCAACACCGCCAACGCCCAGACCGGCCTGGCCACCTTCGCCATCCGCGGCATCGTGGCCAACGTCGGCGCAGCCACCGTCGGCACCTATCTCGACGACACCTCCCTGACCCGCCGCAACAATGCCGGCGTCAGCCAGAACCCCGGCGCCAACCAGCCGGTGCTGTTCGACCTGGAGCGCGTCGAGGTGCTGAAGGGGCCGCAGGGCACCCTCTACGGCGGCTCGTCCGAAGGCGGCACCATCCGCTTCATCACGCCCCAGCCGAGCCTGACCCGCATGTCCGGCGGCGCCCGCGCCGAAATCTCGGGCTACACCGGCGGCGGCCAGCCGAGCTACGAGGTGGGCGCCGGCGTCGGCGGTCCGATCGTCAAGGACAAGCTGGGCTTCCGCGTCAGCGGCATCCAGCGAGACACCGGCGGCTGGGTCCGCTTCATCAACCCGTACAACGGCTCGGTGATCAGCGACAAAGCCAACGAGAACCGGCAGTGGTCGGTGCACGCCCAGCTCCTGTGGCAGGCCACCGACCGGGCCTCGGTCGCCGGCAGCTACTACCATTCGGACAACTGGAACGCGGGTGGCTCCAGCGCCACCACCGACCTGCACGCGCCGAACGGCAGCGCGGCCCCGGCGGGCCAGACCTGGACCACCCCGGCGGTGTGCAACAACACCGTGCGGCCGCCGACGCAGGTGGGCGCCTTCAACCCGCCCTCGACCGTGGCCAACTGCACGGCCGCCCAGGTCCCCGGCCAGACGGTCAACGGCGTCTATGAGCGTCCGGCCGCCACCTACGGGCCGTTCAACCTCGGCAAGCGCGACCAGCTGGCCACCACCCAGCTCGAATTGACGCCGGGCTACGCCAAGCTCGACGTGGGCTCGGTGACCCTCGGCTACCACTTCGACCACATGGACGTGAAGGCGATCACCTCCTACGTGACGACCCACGACTATGCGGAGAACGCCGGCGGCGAAGACCCCGCGCAGCAGCAGTTCACCACCCTGGATCCCACCCACACCAGCTTCGCCCTGTGGTCGCAGGGCGGCGACTATCCGGGCCACTTCCAGGCCAACAACTGGTCCAACGGCCTGGAGCAGGAGCTGCGCTTCTCATCGCCGGCCGACGGCCGTCCGCTGACCTGGGTGGCGGGGCTCTACTTCGAAGACACCCACATCCACATCCACTACAACTACGCCAACCCGATCGCGAACGCGGACCGGACGCAGCTGCTGTTCCGCGGCATCACCGCCCAGACCCGCTACGGCGTGCCCAACATCTGTGGCTGCCAGACGAGCCTGGACGCGAGCATCACCGACACCCAGTTCGCCGGCTACGGCGAGGGCAACTACTGGCTGACCGAGAAGCTGAAGCTCACCGCGGGCGTTCGCGTCACGCGCCTGGAGGTCAGCTACTACCAGCTCAACTATGGCCAGTTCTCCTCACGACTGCCGACCGACCCGCTGTCGCTGACCCAGGGCTCCAGCGTGGACTCGCCGGTCACGCCCAAGTTCGGGGTGGAATACGACCTCGCGCCGAACCAGATCGTCTACGCCACCGCGGCCCAGGGCTTCCGCGCCGGCGGCGTCAACCCGGCGGTCGCCCAGGCCGTCTGCCAGACCGGCCTGACCCAGCTCGGCATCACCGCCAGCCAGGTGCCGTCGTCCTACGGTTCGGATTCGGTGTGGAGCTACGAGCTGGGCGGCAAGTTCCGGCTCCTGGACAACCGGCTGCAGCTCAACGCGGCGATCTACCGGATCGACTGGTCCGGCGTGCAGTCCACCGTGGTGATCGGCGGCTGCGGCCAGAGCTTCGTGATGAACGGCGGCCGGGCCAAGAGCCAGGGGGTGGACTTCCAGACGCAGTTCCGCCCGATCGGACCCCTGACCCTGACCCTGAACCTGGGCTACGACGACGCCAAATATGTGGACCCGGTGCGCGGCCCCTCGGGCGGCGCGGGGGCGACGGCCCTGCCCAGCATCAACGCCGGCGACGCGCTCGGCGTGCCGCCCTGGCAGGCCAGCGTCAGCGCGCAGTACAACTTCACCGCCTTCGGCAAGTTCGACTCCTATGTGCGCCTCGACGACCAGTGGCAGAGCTCCTACACCAACGGGCCGAGCTACGGGGTGTCGCAGTACAACCCCTTCACCCGCTTCATCGGCGAGCAGAACACCCTGAACGCCCGCCTCGGGGCCCGCATCGAGAACTGGGACTTTAGCCTGTTCGCCCTGAACCTGGCCGACTCCCGCTACAAGATCGGCAATACGGGCAACGGCATCGGCGCCTGCGCCACGCCCACCGCCGCCGTCCCGGGCGGCCCGGGCTGCACCACCTACGCCACCTGGACGCCGTTCGTCGGCCAGACCTACCAGCGTCCGCGGGTGGTCGGCCTCCAGGCCAACTATCGGTTCTAGGTCGACAAGGGGACGCGCCCGGCCTGCCGAAGGCCGGGCGCGTTCCGCCTTCCATCCGTGGCCAGAACTGTGTGGAATCTCACCGACTAGGACGGCGCGGCTCTCCCGCGCGTTGAATCACACGTTTGGTTTGTCGATTCAGGCGCATATTGACCGCAACGAATCGGCCGCCGCGCTTGATCCTTGACGGGGATATGGCTCATTTGCGAACGAGCATGTGCGTCCTCGCCGGCTGACCAGGATGTGACATGCCTTCAGGGGCCCCCGTGACCAAGATTTCCACCATTGCAGAGCCCGAGGCCGGCGCCGACGGCAGCCCGGTCCTTCCGGACAACATCGGCTTCCACATCCGCATCGTGCAGATGCGCATCTTCCGCGAGTTCTACCGCGTGTTCGAAGGCTCGGGCGTCACGCCCGGCATGCACACGGTGCTGGCCATCATCCGCGACAACCCGGGCATGCGCCAGCGCACCCTGGCCGAACTGCTGATGGTGCGCGAGCCGAACATGACGCGGATGATCCAGGGCCTGCAGGCCTCGGGCCTGATCTCGCGCGAGGTCGACAAGTCCGACCGGCGCGCCTTCCACCTGGTGCTGACCGAAAAGGGACTGTCCCTGATGCAGGGCGTACAGGACCGGCTGGATATCCTCGAGGACAAGCTGCTCGGCGGCCTCGATCCCCAGGAGCGCCGCAACCTGCGCGACTATCTCGACCGAATCCTCGACCGGATCGGCTAGGCCGGCGCACGAAAACGGCGGCCCGGTTCCGCCTGCGAGCCCTCTCGAGGCGTGGAAGAAATTCCGCTAAAAATGCTTATTCAACATAGGCATTTGCGCTAGGGTCCGCTCCTCGCTCACGAGCCCTGGGGAGGGGACATGTCGAAATACGCGCCGGCCTTCGATCCCAAGGCCGTCACCGCCATCGACATCCACACCCACGCCAGCCTGTCGTCGGTGCAGCCGCGCGATCCCTGCTCGATCCCGTTGGACGAGCACATGCAGGCCTATTTCAAGGCCGCCCCCACGCCGACCAACGAGGAAGTCGCCGAGTACTTCCGCTCGCGCAAGATGGTGGCGGTGATCTTCCCGGTGGACTGCGAGCACGAGCTCGGCCACTGGCGCGTGCCCAACGAGGAAGTGGCCGAACTGGCCAACACCTACAACGACTGCCTGATCCCGTTCGCCTCGGTCGACCCGCACAAGGGCAAGATGGGCGTGCGCGAGGCGATCAAGATGATCGAGGACTACGGGGTGCGGGGCTTCAAGTTCCACCCCACGGCGCAGGGCTTCTACCCCAACGACCGGATGGCCTATCCGCTCTACGAGGTGATCCAGGACGCCGGGCTCGTGGCCCTCTTCCACACCGGCCAGACCGGCGTGGGCGCCGGCGCGCCGGGCGGCTACGGCCTGCGGCTGAAGTACTCCAACCCCATGCACGTCGACGATGTGGCGGCCGACTTCCCGAACCTGAAGATCGTCATGGCCCACCCCTCCTTCCCCTGGCAGGAGGAGGCCCTGGCGGTGGCCACGCACAAGCCCACCGTCCACATCGACCTTTCCGGCTGGTCGCCCAAGTACTTCCCGCCGATCCTGGTGCGCTACGCCAATTCCATCCTCAAGGACCGCATCCTGTTCGGCTCCGACTATCCGGTGATCACCCCCGACCGCTGGATCGCCGATTTCGAGAAACTGGACATCAAGCCCGAGGTCCGACCGCTTATCATGAAGGAGAACGCCATCCGTCTGCTGGGCCTGGCCTAGCCGGCGGGCGCGAACGGTCCGGGCGCCCGGCTTGACCGGCGCGGCCGGGCATGTGAAAAAACGCTTGCTTTTGATAAGCAAAATTGTACCGTGAGCCGGATCGTCGAACATGGGCGGATTTGACCGCCGGACGGTTCCCGCCCTGACCGCCGATTGAATCGTTTGGAGATAGTCGATGCCTCAGTCCGCTTCCTCTTCCGCGCAGGGCGCCGCCGGCAAGGCCTGGCAGACCGTGCGCGTGGACATTGAAGCCGGCGTCGCGTGGGTCACGCTGAACCGCCCGGAAAAGCGCAACTGCATGAACCCCACCCTCAACAGCGAAATGCATGAGGTGCTGGACTTCCTCGAAGAGGACGACCGCTGTGGCGTGCTGGTGCTGACCGGCGCCGGCGAGAGCTTCTCGGCGGGCATGGACCTGAAGGAATACTTCCGCGAGACCGAGGCCAAGGGCCACATCGCCGTGCGCCGCAGCCAGCGCGACGCCTACGGCTGGTTCCGTCGCCTGCGCTGGTTCGAGAAGCCGACCATCGCCATGGTCAACGGCTGGTGCTTCGGCGGCGCCTTCGGTCCGCTGTTCGCCTGCGACCTGGCCATCGCGGCCGAGACCGCCACCTTCGGCGTCAGCGAGATCAACTGGGGCATCATCCCCGGCGGCAACGTGACCAAGGTGCTGGTCGAGCTGATGAGCGTGCGCGACGCCATGTACTACACCCTCACCGGCGAGACCTTCGACGGCAAGAAGGCGGCCGAGCTCAAGGTGGTCAACGAGGCGGTGCCGCTGGAGCAACTGCGCGCCCGCGTGAAGCAGATCGCCGACTCCATGCTGGAGAAGAACCCGCAGACCCTGAAGGCCGCCAAGGACGCGGTGAAACGCGTGGCCGAAATGACCTACGACGCGTCCGAGGACTACCTCGTGGTGCGCCAGGAGTCGCTGAACTTCCTGGACAAGTCGGAAGGCCGCAAGCAAGGCATCAAGCAGTTCATCGACGACAAGACCTTCCGGCCGGGCCTGGGCGCCTACAAGAAATAGCCGGATCGCGTTCCCGCCAGAGGAGCGACGTCGTCCCAAGGGAGGAAGACCATGAACATCGATCTTCTGATCGGGGGGCGGAAGGTCGCCGCCTCCGGCGGGGCCACCTACGAGCGCCGTGACCCCGTCACCGGCGAGGTGGCCACGATCGCCGCCGCCGCCACGGTGGAGGACGCCAAGGCCGCTTGCGAGGCCGCCGCCGCGGCCTTCCCCAAATGGTCGGCCATGGGGCCGAGCGCCCGGCGCAAGATCATGATGAAGGCGGCCGACATCCTGGAGGCCCGCACGCCGGAGTTCATCAAGCTGGTTTCCGGCGAGACCGGCGGCAGCCCCGGCTGGGGCGGCTTCAACTGCTTCCTGGCGGCCGGCATGCTGCGTGAGGCCGGCGCCGTCACCACCCAGGTGACGGGCCAGACCATGCCTTCGGACAAGCCGGGCATGCTGTCCATCGCCACCCGCACCCCGGCGGGCGTGGTGCTCGGCATCGCGCCGTGGAACGCGCCGGTGATCCTGGGCGTGCGCTCCATCGCCGTGCCCCTGGCCATCGGCAACACCGTAATCCTCAAGGCGTCCGAGATCTGTCCGGGCGTCCAGGCCCTGATCGCCGACTGCCTGGTGGAAGCGGGCGTGCCCGACGGGGCCATCAACGTGATCACCCATGCGCCGGCCGACGGCCCCAAGGTGGTCGAGGCCCTGATCGCTCATCCGGCCGTGCGCCGCGTGAACTTCACCGGCTCCACCCGCGTGGGCCGCATCATCGGCGAGACCGCCGCCAAATACCTGAAGCCGGCGGTGCTGGAGCTGGGCGGCAAGGCCCCCATGCTGGTGCTCGACGACGCCAACCTCGACGACGCCGTCGACGGCGCGGCCTTCGGCGCCTTCATGCACCAGGGCCAGATCTGCATGTCCACCGAGCGGGTGGTGGTCGACGAGAAGGTCGCCGACCGGTTCGTCGCCAAGTTCGCCGCCAAGGCCCAGGGGCTGCCGGCCGGCGACCCGCGCAACGGCAATGTGGTGCTCGGCTCCATGGTCAGCGCCGAGTCCGCCGAGCGGGTGATGAAGATGGTCGAGGACGCCGTGTCCAAGGGGGCCAAGCTGGTCGCCGGCGGCAAGCGCGAAGGCTCGATCATGGAGGCCACCGTGCTCGACCATGTGAAGCCGAACATGCAGCTCTACTACGAAGAGAGCTTCGGCCCGGTGGCCTCGGTGATCCGCGCCTCGGGCGACGACGCCCTGGTCGACATCGCCAACGACACCGAATACGGCCTCGCCGCCGCGGTCTTCAGCCAGGACGTCAACCGCGCCATGAGCGTGGCCCAGCGCATCCAGTCGGGCATCGTCCACATCAACGGGTCCACGGTGGCCGATGAACCGCACATCCCGTTCGGCGGGGTCAAGAACTCCGGCTACGGCCGCTTCGGCGGGCCGTGGGGCATCGCCGAGTTCACCGACGTGAAGTGGCTGACCATCGAGAGCGAGCAGCACTATCCGTTCTGATGTCGCCCATCCGCTCATCCCGGCGAATCCCGGGACCCAGATCGAATGGCGCGACGTGGGGCGACTAGCCGCTCCCATTTCCAAGCCGCTCCGCCTTGTCATCTGGATCCCGGCATTCGCCGGGACGAGCGGGGAGGGGGATTTTCAGTGAGCTACGACACCTCCACCCTGATCGCCCAGCTCCGCGCCGCGCCCGGCCTCGACCGGCTCGTCGCCCTCGTCGGCGACGACGCCCTGGCCGACACCGCCGAGGCCATCCTGGAGGAGGCCGCGCGCTTCGCCGCCGAGGTGCTGGCGCCGCTCAACCCGGTGATGGACCAGCACGGCTGCCGCCTCGACGGCGGCCGGGTGAAGACCGCCCCTGGCCACGCCGAGGTCTGGCGCGCGTTCTGCGAGGCCGGCTGGCAGACGCTCGACAAGCCCGTCGAGCACGGCGGCCAGGGCCTGCCGCTGATCGTCTGGGCCGCCGCCCAGGAGCTGTTCGACCGCGCCTGCGTCGCCTTCGGCATGCTGCCGTCCTCGCAGGGCGGCGGCAGCCGCGTGCTGGAGGCTCACGGCTCGGACGCGATCAAGGCCGAGTGGCTGCCCAGGCTCGCCTCCGGGGAATGGGCCTCGACCATCGTCATCTCCGAGCCGGGCGCGGGCTCGGACGTCGGCCGCATCCGCACCCTGGCCCAACCGCTGGGCGACGGCGGCGAGTGGGCCATCACCGGCGAGAAGATCTGGATCACCTTCGCCGACCACGACCTCGCCCCGCGCATCGGCCACTGCGTGCTGGCGCGCACCCCCGACGCCAAGCCCGGCGGCGCGGGCCTGAGCCTGTTCCTGGCCCCGAGCGTGCTCGACGACGGCTCGCGCAACGCCATCGCCATCCGCCGCCTCGAGGAGAAGCTCGGCCTGCACGGCTCGCCCACCTGCGCCGTGGGTTTCGAGGGCGCGCGGGCGCGCCTGATCGGCCAGGAGGGCCGAGGCCTCGCCCAGCTGTTCGCCATGATCACCCAGATGCGCCTGTCGGTCGGCGTGCAGGGCCTGGGCCTGGCGTCCCTCGCCGCCGAGACCGCGCTCGCCTACGCCTCTGAGCGCCGCCAGGGCGGGGCGCCCGACCAGCCGCCGGCCCGCATCGACGACCACGCCGACGTCCAGCGCATGCTGCTGCAGGGCCAGGCGCGCACCGAGACCCTGCGCGGACTGGTCTACGCCGCCGCCGTCCAGGCCGATCTCGCAGCCCTGGAAACCGATGCCGACGCCCGCGCCCGGGCCGCAGATCTGGCCGCCTGGCTCCTGCCCCTGGTCAAGACGCTCGGCGGGGAAGTGGCCTTCGACACCGCCAGCGAGGCGATCCAGGTGCTCGGCGGCTCAGGCTATGTGCGCGACTGGCCGGTGGAGCAGGCCCTGCGCGACAGCCGCGTGTTCACCCTCTACGAGGGGACCTCGGGCATGCAGGCGCTCGACCTCGTGCACCGGCGCCTGTGGCGCGACGAGGGGAGGGGGCTGGAGGCGTTCCTGGCGCTGGCGCGCGGCGACCTCGACGACTCCCCGGAAGCCGCCGCCCTGGCCTTCGTGCTCGATTGCCTGGAGGACGCCGCCGAGACCCTCGACGGCTACCGCGGCGCGGCGCGCGAGGCCGAGGCCGGATCCTACGCCTTCCTCGAGCTGGCGGGCCTCGCCGCCACTGCCTGGGTCGCCAAGCGCCTGTCGGGCCTCCCCAACCCCCGTTTGGCCGCCGCCGGCCGGTTCTGGCTGTCGGACATCGAGCCCCGCGCCAACCTGGAGCACGCCCGCGTCACCCTGGGCCAGGGGCGGCTGGAGGACTTCGCGGCGTTCCGGCGCTGAGCGCGGCGGGCGTCCTCGCCTCCACGGCCGTCGGCGGCAGCTTGGAGGCGTAGATCGCCGTCTCCATCACGATCGTCAGCGCTTTCAGCGGCGGCAGGGCGCCGGCGGCGTCGCGGATCATCTTGTTGGCCGTGATGGCCGCGATGACCGGCCGCCAGGGCTGGGTGACGATCACCGGCGGGGCCAGCGCATTGCCCGACAGCTCGCCGCTGAAGCTCATCAGCGCCAGGGGCCAGACGGCCTTCAGCAGGGTCTTGGCGGGCGCCTGGAACCGGCAGTCCTCGAACGAGCAGGTCCCTTCACGCTCGGTCCCGAGCGTCTGGGCGACGTGGGCGAACATCGGCTCAAGCGCCGGCACGTCGCCCGGGTCGAGGCCGGCCGCCACCGCCGCGCCCCACGCCAGGGGCCACAGCTTGTCCCGGTCGTTCCGCGACAGGGGGACCAGGGTGTCGTCGATGGGCGTGCCGGAGAAGAACGCCGCGCCCGTTCCGGTCCGCACGACGTGGAAACCGTTGTCGGGCGTCAGGTCCCGGGCCGGAAGGCGGGTCAACAGGGCCCGTTGCGCCGCATAGCCGGCGATCGCGCCGCTGGCCGCGAGCAGCGTCTCGATGTGGACGCCGCCCTCGGTCATCAGTCTGCGCGGGAGGTTGGCGATGAGGTCGCCCAGGGCGAAATTCGCGCCGGGCGCATCCGGTGCGCCGCGCCAGGGGTACTCGTACGGCAGCACCGATGCGGTCATGACCACCTCCGAGGAGTTGCGGTCAAGAGTATGCATCCACAGGTTGTAATGCGGTTAAGAAACCTTGCACGCGGTTGCGGGGCGGCCGCCCGCTACTCCGCCGCCAGGTGCGGCTTGTCCTGCGACGCCTGGCTCTCGCCCAGCAGCCGCGCCACCAGCCCGCCCAGCATCCCGCCGACGATCGGGGCCACCCAGAACAGCCAGAGCTGGCCGAGATAGGCGCCGCCGGCGAACAGGGCCGGGCCGGTGCTGCGGGCCGGGTTGACCGAGGTGTTGGTCACCGGGATCGAGATCAGGTGGATCAGGGTCAGGGCGAAGCCGATGGCGATCGGGGCGAAGCCCCCCGGCGCGGCCGGCGAGGTCGAGCCCATGATCACCAGGAGGAAGAAGAAGGTCGCCACCACCTCCATTACCAGGCAGGCGAGGAGGCCGTAGTGGCCCGGCGACAGGTCGCCGTAGCCGTTGGAGGCGAAGCCGCCGGCCTCGAAGCCGGGCTTGCCGCTGGCGATCACCCACAGCACCGCCGCCGCCACGACCGCGCCCACCACCTGGGCGATCACATAGGGAAGGATGTCGCTGGCCGGGATGCGCTTGCCGGCCCACAGGCCGATGGTCACCGCCGGGTTGAAGTGGCCGCCGGAGATCGGGCCCACGGCGTAGGCCATGGTCAGCACCGTCAGGCCGAACGCCAGGGCCACGCCCTGGAAGCCGATGCCGAGCCCGGGATAGGCCGCGGCCAGCACCGCCGAGCCGCATCCGCCGAAGGTGAGCCAGAACGTGCCGAGGAACTCGGCGGCCGCCCGCTTGGCCATGCTCATGAGCGCTCTCCCCAACCCTCAGACCGGGGCGGAGGATGCTCGCCTTCCGGTTGTGGGTCAATCGGCGCTTCTGTCTAGGTTGCGCCGCGCCCTACAGTCCCTGCGCCCGCAGCACGTGCTTCTGCGCCTTGCCGGCGGCGTTCCTCGGGATGGCCTCGATGAAGCGCACATGCTTGGGCTTCTTGTAGGGGGCCAGGTATTGGGCGCAGATGGTGATCACCTGCTCGGCCTCCAGGCTCGCCCCGTCCTGCAGCACGATGTAGGCGCAGCCCACCTCGCCCCAGCGCTCGTCCGGCACCCCGACCACGGCCACGTCGCGCACCCCCGGCACGCGCAGCAGGGCGCTCTCCACCTCGGCCGGGTACACGTTCTCGCCGCCGGAGATGTACATGTCCTTGGAGCGGTCGAGGATGGCGTAGAAGCCGGTGTCCGGGTCGCGCACCGCCACGTCGCCGCTGCGGAACCAGCCGCCGGGGTGGAAGGCGGCGGCGTTGGCCTCGGGCCGGTTCCAGTAGCCGGGGGTGATGGCCGGACCGCGCACGCACATCTCGCCGGCGACGCCGTCGGGCAGCTCATTGCCGTCCTCGTCCATGATCTTGATCTGCATGGCCGGAGACGGCTCGCCCACCGAGCCGATGTTGCTGCGGATCACCTCCAGCACCCGCGGCACGTGGGCGATGGTGCCGGTCTCGCTCATGCCGATGCCGTTGGTGTAGCGCACCCCGTCGTCGACCAACTGCTCGATCAGGTCCTGCGGGCTCGGCGCGCCGCCGACCACGAAGGCGGTCAGGCGGTTGAGGGCGCGGGGCTTGTAGGTGGGCTCGGTGAGCAGGCCGCGGGCGATCTGCGGCACGCCGAAGTAGTGGGTGGCGCCGTGGCCCGGTCCGGCGAGGTCGTCGTCGAGCAGGCGGGCGATGGTCTCGGCCGGCACGAAGCGGTCGGAGATCGCGAACATCGCCCCCTTCTGCAGGGTGGTCCAGCTGACCGCGATCAGGCCGACGGTGTGGAACATCGGCGAGTCGCACAGCAGCACCGACTCCGCGCCCACGTCGGCCATGGCGGCGAAGTTGAACGACTGCCAGAAGGCGTTGAGCCGGGTGATGACGGCGCCCTTGGGCTTACCGGTGGTGCCCGAGGTGTAAAGGATGATGAACGGCGCATCCCCGCCCATGGCGGCCGGGGCGTAGGGGGCCTCCGGGGCCTCGTCGAGCTCGAAGCGCCAGGCGCCGGTGGTCATGGAGGCCAGGCCCGGCGCGCCCTGGCAGGCGGTGAGGAAGGCGCCGGAGAACTCCTCGTCATAGACCACCAGGGCCGGGGTGGAGTCCTGCAACTGGAACTCCAGCTCCGCCGCCGACAGGCGCCAATTCAGCGGCAACAGGATCGCGCCGGTGCGGTAGCACGCGACCACGAAGGCCAGGAAGTCGGTGGAGTTGCGCGCCAGGATGCCGAGGCGCTGGCCGCGCGGGTCTGGGACCAGGCGGCGGATGGCGGCGACCGCCTTGTTCACCCGGTGGTGCAGCTGGAGATAGGAGATGCGCTCGTCGGTGGCGAACGCCAGGCACACCGTCTGGTCCGGACGCGTCTTGGCGTGGAACGCGAGGAAGTCGCGGTCCATCCACTCCGGAGCCCGATCGCCGTCGCCCATATGGTCCTCCCTGGCGGCGCCAATAGATATCATTGCTAAGCAATTAGCAAAGACACCCGCGGCCCCGCCAGGGGTTTTATCGCCCTATGGTCAGCGCCGGTAGCGGCCGCCGCCGCGGTAGTAATGCTCGCCCCAATAGCGATGGTAGGGATAGGGCCGGTAGATCCAGGCGCCGTCGTACCAGATCCACGGGTTGTACCAGGTGGGGGCGTCGTACACGACGACGGTCCCGCCCGGAGGCGGGCCATAGGCGAAGGTCGGGGCGCCCGAGCGCAGCACGAAGCCCGGCGGGCAGCCGGGGCCCGAGCTGTTGGCCACCGCGCCGCCGGCGATGGCGCCGAGCCCGCCGCCGACGATGGCCCCCGCGCCGCGGTCATGACGGCCGGCGATGCTGGAGCCGATCACCGCGCCAAGCACCCCGCCGATGATGGCGCCGGCGGCGGTGCGGTTCTGCTCCTGGCGGACGCAGTTGGCCTGCGACCAGGCCTCGGCCGCGGCGGCGTACTGGCGGTCGTATTCGCGCTCGGCCGGGTTGGCGTCGCGCTGGGCGTCCTGGGCGCTGTAGCCCGGCGGCGGCTGCAGGGCCGGGTCCTGGTAGGGCTGCTGCTGGTAGCCCTCCTGCGGATAGCCCTGTTGCGGGTAACCTTGCGGCGGCGGGGCGTAGCCCTGCTGCGGCTGCTGCTGCTGGTAGGGCTGCTGCTGATAGCCTTGGGGCGGCGGCTGGTAGCCCTGTTGCGGCGGCGGCTGATAACCCTGCGGCGGCGGCTGGCCCCCCTGTTGGTAGCCCTGGGGCGGGGGCTGGTAGCTTTGGCTGGACTGGGCCAGGGCCTCGGTGGTGGTTGCGGCCAGCATCGCGGCGCACACGGCCGAGGCGGTCACGGACGTCATCAAGCGGTTCATGCGTACATCTCCGACGAGTCGTCGCTGAGATTAGAGCCCGTGGTTGGCGGGCCGGTTACGATCCACGTCAATAAATATCGCAGGAAACGACCTGAACAGTCGCTGAATTGCGCGGGCCGATCACACCGCCCAATCAGGCGGCCCCATCAAGCCGCCCGATCAAACCGCCCGATCAGGCCGCCTGCGGCAGCGGGGCGCCGACCCGGGCCGCCACCTCGCCGGTATAGGCCTCCACCAGTTCGCGCGCCGCCGCCACGCCCGACACCCGCCGCGCGGCGAGGCCCGCCAGGGCGCCGCCCTTGGAGAACAGGGCGCGGAACGCCTCCTTGTCGCTGAGCGCCACCTGCAGGGCCGGCAAAGCCGCCGCCTCGAGCTCGGCGCGCACCTCCTGGAACGAGCGCCGCCCGGCCGGCGGGGTGCGGGCGAACAGGCAGACCAGCGGAATGGCGCGGCCCTCGCGCTTGGAGATCTCGGCCACCATCCCGGCCACCTTGCGCGCCTCGCGTGCGTCGAGCTGGGAGGCGGCCAGCGGGGTGATCACCAGGTCGGCGTTGGCGATGGCCATGCCGCCCATGCGCGGCGCCCCGCCCTCGGTGTCGACCACCACCCAGTCGGACGCCTGCTTGGCGTGGCGCAGTTCGCCCGGCAGGTCCTGGAAGCTCGGGGCGTGGAACAGGCGGATGGTCTCGGGGCAGCCGGGCAGGGCGCTCCAGGCCTTCAGCGGCAGGTTGGGGTCGGAGTCGACGATCGATACGGCAAGGCCGCGCTCGGCCAGGCCCAGGGCCAGCAGCAGCGCCGAGGTGGTCTTGCCCACCCCGCCCTTGGTGCTCACGAAAGCGATCGTCGGCATGGCGCTCCACCTCGTTCGAGACGAGCTTGCCCCCATCCGCCAGCCGGCGCCATCCGTTTTTGCTGCAATGCGGGATGGCCGTGCACGGATCAGAGATCGAGCACCAGGCGGCCGCTCTTGGCCCGCGAGCAGCACGGGGTGATCTGGTCGCCCGCCGCTTGCTCCTCGGCGGTCAGGAAGTAGTCGCGGTGGTCCGGCTCGCCCTCCAGCACGCGGGTGACGCAGGTGCCGCACACGCCCTGTTCGCAGGAGGTGGCGACCTCGATCCCGTGCTCGGCCAGCACCTGGGTGATGCTCTTGTCGGCCGGCACGGCCAGCACCTGGCCCGAGGAGGCGAGCTCGATCTCGAAGGCGCCGGTCTCGGCCCGGACCTCGCCCTCGGGCGGCGCGAAGAACTCGCGGTGCACGCGCGAGGAGGGCCAGCCCTTGGCCTCGGCCGTGGCCAGCGCCGCCTCGATCAGGCGGGCGGGACCGCAGACGTAGAGGTGGGCCCCGGGGACCGGGTCGGCGAGCACGGCCTGCAGATCCAGGCGCGCCGCATCGGGCCCCTCGCTGAGGTAGATGTGCGCCCTGTCGGCGAAGGCCGAGGTCCGGATGCGCTCCAGGAACGGCGCGCGCCCTGCCGAGCGGGCGGCGTAGTGCAGCGCGAACGGCTCGCCGGCGTGGGCCAGGCGCTCGGCCATGCACAGGATCGGGGTGATGCCGATGCCGCCGGCGATCAGCACCGTGCGGCGGGCCGAGGGCTCCAGGGCGAAGTGGTTGCGGGGCTCGGACACCTTGAGCGTCGCGCCCGCCTGGGCCCGGTCGATCAGGCCCGCCGAGCCGCCGCGCGAGACGGCTTCGCGCAGCACGGCGATCTGGTAGCGGTCGCGGCGCCGCGGGTCGTTGCACAGGGAGTACTGGCGCACCAGGCCCGGCGCGATCTCCACGTCCACATGGGCGCCGGCGGTGAACGGCGGCAGCTGGCGCCCCTCCGGATCGGCCAGCTCGAAACAGTGGACGTCGGCGGCCTCGCGCCACGCCTTGGCGACCACCAGGCTCATCCAGGACTGAAGCATTTCTTTTTTGCGCTACCGGCCGAGCGGCCTGCTCGAGCGCGTTTTCGCGCTCCGTCAGCGCCGGCGCAAGCCGTCAGCCCATCCGCCGCTCGGCCGCGGTGACGGGCAGGGACAACAGGAACTGCTCGCGGCTGAACGGCTTCATGCCTTCCGGGGCCGCGACGGCGGGCCACAGGCGCGGGCTGCTGCAGAAGTCGACGTGGGCGTCCAGCGCCAGGCCCAGCAGGCGCGGGTCCTCCAGGTTGTCGAGCCGCAGCTTGAGGTGCTGCTTCTTCAGGTCGCGACTCCAGATCACGATCGACCGCTGCAGCACATCGGCCTCGGCGGCGGAGGCCGGCGTGGCGGGCAGGACGCAGGCGACGCTGAACAGGCCCAGCTCCTGCATGCCGGTCACGTCGCGCTGGCCATGGTGGATCTGGATGGCCATGCGCGGGCTGTAGGCGCGCAGCTGGTGCGACCACTCGGCGATGGCGGCCATGGGCGTGCCCGACTGGACCTCGGCCACGCGGCCCAGCAGCAGGGGGCGGATCTCGGCCGGGGTGTCGGCCAGGGCCTGCAGGAAGGCGCGGCGGCGGCCGCGGTTCATCATGGTGGTGGAGTGCACCGAATAGCCGATGATGCAGCGCCGGCCGCCCTGCAGGCAGGCCGCCGCCTCGGAGCGGGCGCGGGCCAGGATGCGCAGGTCCAACTCCAGGAAGTCCTTGTCCTCGCGGTGCCAGCCGGTCTCGGCCCAGGCCGGGTCGTAGCCGTAGCGCAGGATGGCCCGCTGGCCCTGGTCCGGGGTGATCCAGTAGCCGGTGACCGCCTGGCGCGGCGCGTTCCACACCGGCAGCACGGCCAGGGGCGTGTCGGCGAGGCTGACGCCGGCGGCGTCCAGGTCGTGCAGCAGGGCCGGCGTGCTCAGGTGCTCGATCAGGCCGTGGGCGTCGAGGGTCTGGTGGGTGATGCTGACCGACAGGTCCTTGGTGGCCTCGTCGCCCAGGTAGAAGGCGTTGAGCTCCCCCTGCAGGGCGCGGCACTTGTCGGGCGCGCCCTCGGGCTCGGCATAGACCACCACGAAGCCGTCGCCCGCCGGGATCACCAGGTCATGCTCGCCGATCCGCCGGTCGATGAAGTCGGCCGAGGTCTCGCGCACCCGGGCGGACAGCTCCGGCCACAGGGCGCCGGCGCGCAGCTTGACCGCCTCCAGGCCGACGATCTGGATCTGGGCGGTCTCGATGTGCCGGGTCTCGTGCACGGCCTCGCGCAGCCGCGCCGCCAGTTGCTGGATGAGTCGTTCGTCGACCTTCACTGGCGCTCCTGCGCGTATCCGCCGTATCCGGACAGACTCGCTCACGGGGCGTAAATGCCGGCCTAACGATGAATCTCCCCGCGGACGGAGGAGGTGGCGCGAAGCGCCGGAGGGGGCGCAGATGTGGCGCGCCCCCTCAGTCACTCCGTGACAGCTCCCCCGCAAGCGAGGGAGCACAGTCTTACTTCTGCGCCGTCTTGGTGGTCTGCCCGATCTCGGGGTTCTTGTCGGTGCAGACGTACTCGGCCATGCGCTGGCTCGCGGGCAGGCGCTTGTAGGTCAGCTTGGTCGACCAGTCCTTCGAATACATCTTGGGATCGTGGTAGGTGACCAGGTCCTCCAGCGTGTCGTCGGCGGTCTTCTTGATGTGCTCGGTCACCTCCAGGTCGGTGGTGTGCGGCAGGCCGGCGGTGTCGAGCGTGGTCTTGTCGTTGAAGCCGGCGGTGAACACCACCAGGGTGTCGCCTTCCCACTTGCCGGTGGAGAAGCCCATCCAGTTCTGGTCGCGGTCCTCGGCCTTCACCGGCTGGGCGTCGAGGAACACCAGGCGCGGAAAGTGGTGGACCTCGTGGATGAAGGTCACCTGCTTGGGCTCCATGTAGATGCCGATCGGATAGTTGGCGGTCAGGATCCGCGGGAAGCCGTGGGGCATGCAGGTCTGGATGGTGTCGAAGGTCGGCTTGCCGGCCTTACGCGCCGCCAGGTGATCCTTGTAGATCTTCGAGGCGGCCGGGGTCATCGGCGGCAGCTTGCCGTCGGTGGTCTTGAGCGCCTCGGGGGCGTTCTGGATCTGCCACAGGCCATCCCAGTCCTGGGCCGGCGGGGCCTTGTAGAACGGCTGGGCGTGGGCGGCGGAAGCCGCGAGGGCCAGGGCGCCGGCGGCGAGGAGCGCTTTCATCTTCATCTTGCGGGTCATTTCACCGAGGATCATTTGGCCACCGTGTGGCCGTTCACCGGCGCGTTGCGGTTGTTCTCTTCGCAGCTGTACTCGGCGATGCGCAGGTCCGGACGCCAGGCGTAGGTGTCGCGCATGTACCAGGGGTGCGGGTAGTAGTCGGGGTCCTCGATGAACACCTGGTTCTCCAGGGCGTGGCCGTCCTCGACCTTGCGGATGCGCTCGATGGTGTGGAGCTTGGGCCCGTGGATCAGGCCCACCTCGTCGATCCAGGTGCGCGGATCGACGCCGAGGGTGTCGATCACCAGGGTGTCGCCCTCCCAGTGGCCGACGCTCTCGCCCATGAAGGCGGTCTTTACCGGGTTGGAGTGGGGCACGTCCATGTAGACGTGGCGCACGTTGTGGGCCACTTCGTGGACGATCAGGGTCTCGCCCGGCTTCTGGATGATCTGGATCGGATAGGGCGAGTTCATCACCCGCGGCACCCCGTGCGGCCAGCAGTAGGCCGAGGCGTCGGCGATCGGGGTGCCGGCCTTTTCGGCCGCCACGCGCCGGTCGCGTTCGCTCTTGCCCAGCGGCGTCAGGTCCGGCACGCGGCCGACGGTGGCGTTGATCTGGCGGTTGTAGCTGCGGATGAACCACACGCCCGACAGGTCGCGCGGGTCCTTGGACGACACTGCCGGGCGGATCAGCGGCCCTTCCAGCTTGTCGGACTGGGCGCCGGCGGGGCCCGCCACCGCGAGAAGGCCGGTCAAGGCCAGGAGGCAGACGCTCAGTCTGCGGCCGGTAGGCATGGTAAGTCCTCCCAATCCCAAGGGTGCACAAAGGCAAGGCCTTGCCGGCCTCTTGTTCGCTTATCGCTTAAAGCCTCGCGCAAGGTTTGCGAAGGAGTTTGCGAGAGGATTTCAAGCTGGAAACACGAAAAATCGGACGCTTATGGCCGATAATCGTTCCCGGTCGCCGGGCCTTACTTGCAGCTCTCGATCTCGTCGAACAGGCGCTTGGACAGGCCGAGTTCGGCCGCCTTCAGCCGGTGGGTGGAGTTCGGCTCGACGGTCATCTTGATGCGGAAGCCCTCGCCCGACATCGCCTTGGCCTCCTGGGCCATGGCGTTGCGCCAGTCCGGGTCCATGTCGCCGGCGTGCATGTAGAGGCACATCCCCTTGAGCGCGGCCGGGTAGTCGGCCTCCGGATTGTCCTGGTAGAGGCCGGGATAGCCGGTCACGGTGGAGAAGTACTGCGGGTACTTGGCGGCGATGTGGAAGGCCGACAGGCCGCCGTTGGAATGGCCGGCGATGTGGATCTTGCCGGCCACCTTGTAGTCCTTGCGGATCATGTCGAGGAAGGCGGGGAACACCCGGTCGCCCTCCTGGAAGAACAGCTCCCCGTCCGGCGCGGCGGGGCTGATCACCACATAGCCGCGCTTCTCGGCCTCGCCCTGCCAGTCCGCCTTCAGCGTGCCCTCGGCGGCCTGGAGGCCCTGGGCGCCGCCGGTGAACACCAGCACCACCGGGTGCGGCTTGGCGGCGTCGTAGCCCGGCGGCAGCAGCACCTTGTACTCGACGGTGGTCCGGGCGAACTGGCCGCTCTTGCCGACGATCTCGGCCCGGGCCGATCCGGCGGCGAACACGAGGGCGACGGCGGCGAGCCCAAGGCGCGCGGTCGTTGGGCGCTTGATCATCGGCGGTTCCTCCGTCGGGCAGCCTAATGCGCCATGGCGTAGGCGTCGATGTCGGCGAGATGCGCGGCGATCTCCTCGGGCTCGAGGAACGAGCCGGTGAAGCTGTTTCTGGCCAGGGCCGCCAGGTGCCGTCGCTCGAGCCGCACCGCCTCGGCGGTGCGCAGGTAGTTGTCGAGCAGGTAGCCGCCGAAATAGGCCGGGTCGTCGGAGTTGGCGGTGACCTTCAGGCCCATCTCCAGCATGCGCTTCAGCGGGTGCTCCTCCAGCTCGGGCGTCACGCACAGCTTCAGGTTCGACAGGGGGCAGACGGTCAGGGTCATGCCCTCGTCCACCAGCCGGCGGGTCAGGGCGTCGTCCTCCAGCGCCCGGTTGCCGTGGTCGATGCGGTCGACGCCCAGAACGTCCAGCGCCTGCCACACATAGTCCGGCGGGCCCTCCTCGCCGGCGTGGGCGACCAGCCTCAAGCCGTGCGACCGCGCCGCCTCGAACACCCGCGCGAACTTGGCCGGCGGATGGCCGACCTCCGAGGAGTCGAGGCCGACGCCGGCGAGGCGGTCCAGCCACGGCTCGGCCTGTTTCAGCGTGGCGAAGGCGTCGGCTTCGTCGAGGTGGCGCAGGAAGCAAAGGATCAGCTTGGAGGTGACGCCGAGCTCGGCCCGCGCCTGCTCCATGCCGGCCAGCAGGCCCTCGGCGGCGACGCCGAACGGAAGGCCGCGCGCGGTGTGGGTCTGGGGGTCGAAGAAGATCTCGGCATGGACCCCGCCGTCGGCGCGCAGGCGGCGGAAATAGGCCAGGGCCAGGTCGCGGAAGTCGGCCTCGGTGCGCAGCACCTGGGCGCCCTGGTAGTAGATGTCGAGGAAGTCCTGCAGGTTGGAGAAGGCGTAGGCCGCGCGCACCGCTTCCACCGTGTCGAACGGCAGGTCCACGCGGTTGCGCCGCGCCAGCGCGAACATCAGCTCGGGCTCGAGGCTGCCCTCGATGTGCATGTGCAGCTCGGCCTTGGGCAGGCCGCGGGCGAAGGCTTCGAGCGACATCGCGATCTCCTCCTGTCCATCACCCTAGCCCGTTTCGGACAAGGCCGCGCGACGGTCTGCGGTGGCGCGGCCGCGGGGCCTGGGTTAGGCCTTGGCTCATGAGCGATGACGAACTGCAGGCGCTGGAGCGCCACATGGCCGAGGCGGTGGCGGCGGAGGATTTCGAGACCGCCGCGCGCCTGCGCGACCGGATCGCCGCGCTGAAGGGCAATGGCCCGAAGGAGCCGGGCGAATCACTGTTCCATCGGCAGGTCCCTGGCCGCATGGGCCTGGGCACCGACCAGCAGGTGATGGCCCCGCCCAAGGACTGGAAGCGGCCGAAAAAGCCCGATCTCCTCACGTCCAACATCAAGCCGCGCAGAGCGCGTCAAGCGAAAGTGTGAGCGGCTTCGCCGCCCGGACGCGCTCTCACCCAGGATCCTGGAGCACGGTTCAGCGGCCTCAGGCCGCATCGTGCTCCAGCGGGGGCCGCTGAATTTCCTGCGAATTAAGGATCTGGTCACCGACGCAATCTTTGCTTGCATCACATGACCGCGATCCGTCCCGCTCCGAAGTTCGACCACGGCGCCGCCCTGCGCGTGCCGCCGCCGCATGACGCCAAGGCCCGCCGCGTCCTCTGGCAATGGCTCGGTGAGGAGGGCTGTCCGCTCGACGACCGCGGCGCGGTGCAGGTCTCGACCGCCTTCGGCCCGATGGTCGCCCGCCCCGGCGACTGGATCGTGCTGTCGCACAACGGCCAGTACCACGTGGCCCGCGCCTCGACGGCCTGGGACGCTTAGGCGTCGATCAACGCCCCCGGCCGCTCCACCACCCGCGCCGCCAGTTCCAGTCCCTCGCGCGCCGCCTCGACCGGGTCCGCGCCCGTCAGCCGCGCCGCCAGATAGGCCCCGTTGAACGAATCGCCGCCGCCGGAGGTGTCGACCACCGTGGCGCGCGGCGGGGCGAGGGCGCTCAGCGCCTTGCCGTCCCACACCAGGCAATCGTCCGCCTCCGCCGTGATCGCCGCCTCGCGCGCGCCGAGGGCGATCAGGGCGTCCATCTGGGCCCGGCCGTCATCGGCGCCGAGCAGGGCCGCCAGGTCCTGGCGGCTCGGCAGGAGGATGTCGGCGATCCCGGCCATGGCCTGCAGGCATGACCGGGCCGCCTCGACCCTGCCCCACAGCACCGGCCGCAGGTTCGGGTCGAACGCCAGCCGCACGCCCTCGGGCCGCCGGGCCAGGAGGTCGATGGCCCGGACGCGCTCCTCCTCCGGCAGGATCGCCAGGGAGATGCCCGAGACGTAGACCAGGTCCGCGCCGTCCAGCACCGCGGTCCCGCCGGCCGCCTGCAGGGCCCTGAACCAGCCCCTGGCCGCCGATTCGCCGCGCCAGTAATGGAAGCGCCGCTCGCCGGCCGGGTCGGTCTCGATCAGGTAGAGCGCCGGGCGCCGCATCGCGTCGACATAGGCGAGGTCGGCCTCGATCCCCTCGGCCGCCCAGGCCGCGCGCATCTCGCCGCTCAGGGAATCGTCGCCCGTCACGGTCAGGAACGAGACCGCGATGTCCGGCCTTGCCCGTTTCAAATAGACGGCGGTGTTGTAGGCGTCGCCCGCGAAGCGGCGGCGCAGCAGGCCCTGGCCCGCGCCGCTCAACTCGACCATGCATTCGCCGATGGCGATCACCCGCGTCATTGGCCGCCTTTGCTCCTGTAAGGCCCCGCTCTACATCCTGTGCTATGGCTCGCGCCAGAGTTCCCCGAGTGCTGCATGGCCAAGGTTCTTGTCATCGAAGACGACGACGCCACCGCCCAGGAGATGGAGTCCTGCCTCAGGGGCGCCGGCCACGAGGTGCGGCGCGAGGCCGACGGGGCGGAGGGGCTGAAGGCGGCGCTCGGCGGCGGCTTCGACGCCATCACGCTGGACCGCATGCTGCCGGGCCTGAACGGCCTGGAGGTGGTGGGCCGCCTGCACGGGGCGGGGGTCTACACCCCGGTGCTGATGGTCAGCGCCCTGTCGGACGTCGACGAGCGCATCGCCGGCCTGCGGGCCGGCGGCGACGACTACCTGACCAAGCCGTTCGATCCCGGCGAGCTGGCCGCCCGGCTGGAGGTGATGCTGCGGCGGCGCAGCTGGGTGCGCGAGGCCGCGCCGGTGCTGACGGTCGGCGATCTCGAGCTCGACCTGGTGCGCCACTCCGCCCGCCGCGGCGGGCGGGACATCGAGCTCCTGCCGATGGAGTTCAAGCTGCTCGAGTTCATGATGCGCAACGCCGGCCAGACCCTCTCGCGGCGCATGATCTTCGAGACCGTCTGGGAATATTACTTCGACCCCGGCACCAACCTGATCGAGGTCTATGTCTCGCGGCTGCGCAAGACCATCGACGGCCCCGGCGAGCGGCCGCTGATCAGAACCGTGCGCGGCCAGGGCTACAAGCTCGATGCCGGTTAGGACCTGGCTCCAAAGCATCTGGCGCACCACCACCGCCCGCCTGACGGTGCTCTACGGCCTGATCTTCTCCTTCGGCATCCTCGCGCTGCTGGGGGTGGTCTACTGGCAGTCGGCGGTCTACCTGAACCACCGCGTCGACCGCATCCTGCGGGCCCGGGCCGAGATCTTCCTGCGCGCCGCGCCCGCCGACTTGCCGCGCCTGGTCCGCGAGGGCCTGGCCGTCGACGGGGCCGAGATCAACGTCTACGCCCTGTTCAGCCGTGACGGCGCCCCGCTGGAGGGCAATCTCGACCGCATGCCCGCCCGGCTGAGGCCCGACGGGGCTTCGGTCGACATGCCGCCGACCCGCACCTTCCCCACGCGCGCCCGGCTGATCGCCCGCCGCCTGCCATGGGGCGAGATCCTGGTGGTGGGGCGCGACGTGTCCCAGCTCACCGAGATGCGGGCCATCGTGCTGCAGGCCCTGGCCTGGAGCGCGGTGGTGACCATCCTCACCGGCCTGGTGCTGGGCGCTTTCCTCAGCCTCAGCCCCCTGCGGCGGGTGCACGCCCTGCAGGCGGCCTGCCGCCAGATCGCCGCGGGCGACCTGACGCACCGCATACCGGTGTCCAGCCGCCACGACGAGCTCGACATGTTCGCCGCCACCGTCAACCACATGGTCGAGGAGGTCGGGCGCCTGATGGGAGAGGTGAAGGGCGCCACGGAGACCATCGCCCACGACCTGCGCACGCCCCTGACCCGCGCCCGCGCCCGCCTCAGCCGCCTGCAGCAGGCCCTCGGCGAGGGCGATCGGCGCGGCGAGGACGCCCTGTGGGTGATCGAGGAGCTCGACACAGTGCTCGGCCGCTTCACCGCCATCCTGCGCATCTCCGAGCTCGAGGCGCGCCGCCGGCGCGAGGGCTTCGTGACCGTCGACCCGGCCGAGCTGGTGCGCCAGGCGGCCGATCTCTATGGCCCGGTGGCCGAGGCGCGGGGCGTGTCGCTCGCCGCCTCGGGCGAGGCGGGCGGGCGCATCGAGGCCGATCCCAAGCTGCTGTTCGAGGCGCTCAGCAACCTGGTCGACAACGCCATCAAGTTCACGCCGGAGGGCGGGCGCGTGCAGGTGAGCGCCGAGGCGGGGCCGCGCATCGTGGTGCAGGACGACGGCCCGGGCGTGCCGGAGGCGGAGCAGGCGGCGGTGCTGCAGCGCTTCTACCGCGGCGAACGCGACCGCCTGACGCCGGGCTCGGGCCTCGGCCTCAGCATCGTCGCCGCCATCGTGCGGCTGCACGGCTTCGTCCTGCGTCTGGAGGACGCCCAGCCGGGCCTCCGGGCCGTGATCGACTGTGCGCCCCAGGAGCCGGGCCTCTCCGCATGAAATTTAATTCACTAGCTCCAGCCTAGGACGCAGCGCGATTTTGCGCCCGCCGGAACCCTCCCCCCGGCGCGCGTGGAATCCCTGATGCTGGCGATCGTCAAGCTCGGCCTGAGGCGGCCCTACACCTTCGTCGTGCTCGCGATCCTGATCCTGCTGATCGGCCCGCTGGCGGCGCTGAAGACGCCCACCGACATCTTCCCGGACATCAAGATCCCGGTGATCGCGGTGGTGTGGACCTACCGCGGCCTGGCCCCCGACGACATGGCCGGGCGGGTGATCTACTACTACGAGCGCCAGCTCTCGACCGCGGTCAATGACATCGAGCACATCGAGAGCAACTCCCTGAACGGCATCGGGGTGGTGAAGATCTACTTCAACCCCCGCGTCGACATCCGCACCGCCACCGCCCAGGTCACCTCGATCTCGCAGACGGTGCTGAAGCAGATGCCGCCCGGCATCACCCCGCCGCAGATCCTCAACTACAACGCCTCCACCGTGCCGATCGTCCAGCTGGCCTTGTCGAGCCCGCAGCTGTCGGAACAGAGCCTGTTCGATAGCGGCCAGAACTTCATCCGTCCGGCGCTGGCCACCGTGCCCGGCACCGCCGTGCCGACCCCCTATGGCGGGCGCGAGCGGCAGATCCAGATCGACCTCGACCCCGTGGCCCTGGAGTCCAAGGGCCTGTCGGCCGAGGACGTGGCGGCCGCCATCGCCGCCCAGAACCAGATCATCCCGGCCGGCACGACCAAGATCGGTCGCTACGAATACAACGTCGAGCTCAACAACAGTCCGGTGGCGGTCGACGAGCTCAACGACCTGCCGATCAAGACCGTGAACGGGGCCACCATCTACATCCGCGACGTGGCCCATGTGCGCGACGGCTCCCCGCCCCAGCGCAACGTGGTGCGGGTCAACGGCGGCCGGGCGGTGCTGATGAGCGTGCTCAAGAGCGGCAGCGCCTCGACCGTCGCCATCGTCGACGGGGTCAAGAGCGTCATTCCCCGCCTGAAGCAGACCCTGCCGGCCTCGCTGAAGATCCAGCCGCTCGGCGACCAGTCGCTGTTCGTCAAGGCGGCCCTGTCCGGGGTGGTCAAGGAGGGCCTGATCGCCGCCGGCCTGACCAGCCTGATGATCCTGCTCTTCCTCGGCTCCTGGCGCTCGACGGTGATCATCGCCACCTCGATTCCCCTGGCGATCCTCAGCTCGGTGGCCGCGCTCGCCGCCTTCGGCCAGACCCTCAACATCATGACCCTGGGCGGCCTGGCCCTGGCCGTGGGCATCCTGGTCGACGACGCCACGGTGACCATCGAGAACATCAACTGGCACCTGGAGCAGGGCAAGGACGTGCGCTCGGCGATCCTCGACGGCTCGCAGCAGATCGTCGGCCCGGCGCTGGTCTCCTTGCTCTGCATCTGCGTGGTGTTCGTGCCGATGTTCTTCATGGGCGGGGTGGCGGGCTTCCTCTTCGCGCCCATGGCCATGGCGGTGGTGTTCGCCATGATCGCCTCGTTCATCCTGTCGCGGACCCTGGTGCCGACCATGGCCATGTATCTGCTGCGCGCCCACGCCGGGCCGCACACGGCCGAGGTCATGGCGCACCACGACGCAGAGGCGGGCCAGGGCGGCCGTCCGTCGCGCAACCCCCTGGCGCGCTTCCAGCACGGCTTCGAGCGCCGGTTCGAAAAGGTGCGCGCCGGCTATAGCCGCATCCTCGGCCTGGCCATGACGCGGCGGAAGACCTTCGGCCTGGTGTTCATCGGCCTGATGATCGCCTCCCTGGGCCTGGCCCCGCTGCTCGGGCGCAACTTCTTCCCCACGGTGGACTCCGGCCAGATCAACCTGCACGTCCGCGCCCCGGTCGGCACCCGCATCGAGGAGACGGCGGCCGAGTTCGATCATGTCGAGGACGTGATCCGCCAGGTGATCCCGGCCCGGGAGCTCGGCTCGATCGTCGACAACATCGGCCTGCCGGTCTCGGGCACCAACCGCGCCTATTCCAACACCGGCGGCATCGGTCCCCAGGACGGCGACATCCTGATCGCCCTGACCGAGAAGCACCGCCCGACGGCGGCGTATGTGAAGACCCTGCGCGAGCGGCTGCCCGACGCTTTCCCCGGCACGACCTTCTCGTTCCTGCCGGCCGACATCATCAGCCAGATCCTCAACTTCGGCGCCCCGGCCCCGATCGACGTCCAGGTCACCGCGCCGGACAAGGTCAAGGCCGAGGCCTACGCCCTGGAGCTGCGGCGCAGGCTGTCGACCGTCCCCGGCATCGCCGACGTGCGCCTGCAGCAGTCGAGCCACTATCCGCAGCTGGCGGTGGCGGTGAACCGCACCCAGGCCGGGCAGTACGGCGTCACCGAGAAGGACGTCACCAATTCCCTGGTGACCATGCTCGCCTCCAGCTTCCAGACCGCGCCCGCCTTCTGGCTCAACCCGAAGAACGGGGTGTCCTATCCGATCGTCGCCCAGACCCCGCAGTACCGCGTCGACTCCCTGGCCAAGATGAAGAACATCCCCCTGACCGGGTCGAAGGGCGGCATGCAGGTGCTGGGCGGCCTCGCCACCATCCAGCGCGAGGACGGCGATGCGGTGGTCAGCCACTACGCCATCCAGCCCGCCTTCGACGTCTACGCCACCACCCAGGGCCGCGACCTCGGCGGCGTGGCGGCCGACATCGACAAGGTGCTCAAGGCCTCGGCCAAGGACCTGCCGCCGGGCGCGGTGGTGAGCCTGCGCGGCCAGGTCTCGACCATGAACGACGCCTTCTCGGGCCTGCTGTTCGGCCTGCTCGGCGCGATCGTCCTGATCTACCTGCTGATCGTCGTGAACTTCCAGAGCTGGCTCGACCCGTTCGTGATCATCAGCGCCCTGCCGGCGGCCCTGGCCGGCATCGTCTGGATGCTGTTCGCCACGGGCACCACCCTGTCGGTGCCGGCCCTGACCGGGGCGATCATGTGCATGGGCGTGGCCACCGCCAACTCGATCCTGGTGGTGTCCTTCTGCCGCGAGCGCCTGGCCGAGCACGGCGACGCCGTCAAGGCGGCCATGGAGGCGGGGGGCGCCCGCTTCCGCCCGGTGCTGATGACCGCGCTGGCCATGATCATCGGCATGGCGCCGATGGCGCTCGGCCTCGGCGAGGGCGGCGAGCAGAACGCGCCGCTCGGCCGCGCGGTGATCGGCGGCCTGCTGTTCGCCACCGCCGCCACCCTGCTGTTCGTCCCCGTCGTGTTCAGCCTCGCGCACGGCCGCAAGCGCGCGTCGCCCGAGGCCGCGCCCGGCCGCCCCTCCGATCCGGATCCGCAAGCCTATGCCTACTGACAACCAAGACCTCGCCCGCCGTCTGCGCCTTGCCGGCCTGGTCGCCGGCGTCGCCGCCGTCGCCATCGTCGGCTGGGGCGTGTTCTCCCGCGCCAGGGCGGTGGGCGACGACCGGACCTGGGCCGCCCAGCGCTCAGTGCCGGTGGTGCGCACCCTGTCTCCCCAGGCCTCGGCCGGGGCCGAGGGCCTGGAGCTGCCCGGCCAGCTGCAGGCCTACAACGACGCGCCGATCTACGCCCGCGTGCCCGGCTACCTGAAGTCGTGGAACCAGGACATCGGGGCCAAGGTCAAGGCGGGGCAATTGCTGGCGGTGATCGACGCGCCCGAGCTCGACCAGGAGCTGGCCCAGGCCCAGGCCAACCTCGCCACCGTCCAGGCCAACCTGAAGCTGGCCAAGGTCACCGCCGCGCGCTTCATGGACCTGGCCGGCGACGACGCCGTGTCCAAGCAGGACGCCGACGAGAAGTCCGGCGACCTCGCCGCCAAGACCGCCGCCGTCGAGGCCGCCGCGGCCAACGTCCAGCGGCTGCGGGCTCTGGAGGGCTTCAAGCGCATCCTCGCGCCGTTCGACGGGGTGGTCACCGCGCGCAACGCCAACATCGGCGCCCTGGTCAACGCCGGCGCCGGGGCCAACCCGGCCTCGGCCCTGTTCACGGTGTCCGACGTCCACCTGCTGAGGGTCTACGTCCAGGTCCCGCAGAGCGACTCCGCCCAGATCCACAACGGGATGAAGGCGACCCTCAACCTGCCGCAGTATCCCGGCCGCGCCTTTCCGGCGACGGTGGAAAGCGACGCCGGCGCCGTGTCCGGCCAGAGCGGGACCCTGCTGGTCGAGCTGGAGGTGAGGAACGACGACGGCGCGCTCAAGCCCGGCGACTTCGCCCAGGTCCGCTTCGACCTGCCGCCCGCGGCGGGCGTCGTGCGGGTGCCGGCCAGCGCCCTGATCTTCCGCCAGGGCGGCCTGCAGATCGCCACCGTCACGCCCGACGGTCACGCCCGCCTGCACCCCGCCTCGGTGGCCCGCGACCTCGGGGCCCAGGTCGAGCTCAACGGCGGGGTCGCCGTCCAGGACCGGGTGATCGACACCCCGCCCGATTCCCTGGAGGACGGCGACCTGGTGCGCGTCGCCCCGCCCGAAGGGGGCGTCCGTGCGCGGGGGTAAGGCGCTCCTCGCCATCCTCCTCTGCGCCGGGACCGCGGCCTGTTCGCTGGCGCCCGCCTATGCTCCGCCTGCGGCGCCGCAGGTGGCGGCCTACAAGGAGGACAAGGGCTGGACGACGGCTCAGCCGGCCGACGCCCTGCCCCGCGGCGGCTGGTGGAAAGTGTTCGACGATCCGGTGCTCGACGGCCTGGAGGCCAGGGTCGACGCGGCCAACCCGACGCTGGCCCAGGCGCTGGCCCGCTACCAGGCCGCCCGGGGCCTGCTCGGCGTGGCCCGCGCCGCCCAGGGCCCGCGGCTCGGGGCCAATGGCGGGGTGAGCCGCAACCGCCAGTCCGACAACCGGCCCCTGCGCGGCTCCAATCAGCCCGACGAATACGCCGCCGACACCCTCGGCGTGCAGCTCGACTACGAGATCGACCTGTGGGGCCGGGTGAAGAACGAGGTGGCCGCCCAGAAGGCCGACGTGCAGGCCAGCGCAGCCGACCTGGCCTCGGCCAGGCTCGCCCTGGAGGCCGAGCTCGCCGACGACTATGTGCGGCTGCGGGGCCTGGACGCCCAGGCCGACCTCCTGGCCCAGACGGTCACTGCCTATGAGCGCACCGACGGCCTGATCGGCAAGCGCCACGCCGAGGGCCTGGCCTCCAAGCTCGACGTCGACCGCTCGCGCACCCTGCTGGAGACCGCCCGCGCCCAGGCCTCGGACGTGGCCAGCCGCCGGGCGCTGCTGGAGCACGCCATCGCCAGCCTGGCCGGCGAGACCGCCTCGACCTTCGCCCTCGCGCCCCGGCCGCAGCCGGCGTCCGCGCCCCACACCCCGCCGGCGGTGCCGTCGGAGTTGCTGCAGCGGCGCCCCGATGTGGCGGCGGCCGAGCGGCGGATGGCGGCGGCCAACGCCCAGATCGGGGTGGCCCGCGCCGCCTTCTTCCCGGTGATCAGCCTTGACGGCTCGGCCGGCTACCAGAACACCGGCGGGCCCAACCTGCTCACCGCCCCCAACAGCTACTGGGGGATCGGGCCGCAGCTGCTGTTCACGATCTTCGACTCCGGCCGCCGTCACGCCCAGGAGGACGTGGCCAAGGCGCAGTACGACCAGGCCGCCGGGGCCTACCGCGCCCGCGTGCTGCAGGCGTTCCAGGACGTGGAGGACGCCCTGTCGCTGGAGAACCGGCTGGCGGCCGAGGCCGTCGACCAGGCCCAGGCGGTGCAGGCCGCCGAGGAAGCCCAGGCCTTGGCCCTCAAGCGCTTCAATCGCGGGGTGATCAGCTACCTCGACGTGATCACCGCCCAGACCGCGGCCTTGCAGGCCGAGCAGGCCGCTTTCGACCTCTCCACCCGCCGCAGCGAAGCCTCGATCCGCCTGGTCCGTGCCATCGGCGGCGGCTGGACCGACGCCGAGATCAAGACCGCCCAGGCCGACTGACCGACGACCAACGGAAAAACCGCCAGGGTCGGGGGGAAACCCTGGCGGTTCCGCGCCGGCCGCAACGGGCGCGTGCGGCGGGCGGGCGGCCGACCTAGTTTTGCGGGTTGTCGGCCGCGAACAGGGCTGCGGCGAGGCCGGCCGCGCATCCGTCGAAGGCTTGGCCGGTCGGATCCAGGCCCAGGCTGGCGCAGGCCAGCCGTTCGCGCCGGCGGCGCTCGCCGTTGGGGGCGTAGGACCACGACTTGGCCGCCCGCGGCGCCGCGTCCGCGTCGACCGCCGCGATCGGTGTCGCGGCCACGGCGCCCCTGCCCTCGACGGCGCAGACCGCCAGGGCGGGCGAGCCGGCCTCGAGCCCCCGATCACGGCAGGCTTCGCGCGAGCGGGCCAAGGCCTGGTCTCTCTTGGCCGCATGAAGCGAGCCGCCCAGGCTGTCCACGCAGCCGACGAACCGGGCCTCGCCCGGCTCCAGGCCCATGACCGCGCGGCAGACGGTGTCGATCGGCGAGGGGGGCGCGGCGGCTTCGGCCGCCGCGGCGGGGAGGGCGAGGCTCGCGGCGCCCGCCAGGGCCAGCAGGGATCTCGTCTTGGGCAGGGTCACGGGGGGTTGGCCTTCTCACGGTGCAAGGAGCGCGCGCCGCATCGGCAGAAGACCGCGTTTTTATGGAAAATTATATAATAAAAACAAGAAGTTAAAGATATTTAATGTTGAGCTGGCCGCGTGACGCCCGCCGCGAAAAGGCCTTCCGTTTCCTCGCCAAACCGGCTTACCTGCCGGCCGCCCAGATCCCTCCAGGAGACGCGCCCATGGCCTTCCGTCTGACCAGCCAGGACTTCAACGACGGCGACGTGCTGCCCCAGGGCCAGGTGTTCGACGGCATGGGCCATTCGGGCGGCAACCTCTCGCCCCAGCTTCGATGGGAGGGCGCGCCTGACGGGACCCAGAGCTTCGTGGTGACCTGCTACGACCCCGACGCCCCCACCGGTTCGGGCTGGTGGCACTGGGTGGTGGTCGACATCCCGGCCGGCGTCAGCGAACTGCCCCGGGGCGCGGGCAGCGGCAAGGCGGTCCTGCCGGCCCCGGCGCTGCAGACCCGCACCGACTTCGGCCCGCAGGGCTACGGCGGCGCCGCCCCGCCGCCGGGCGCCCCGCACCGCTACATCTTCACCGTCCACGCCCTGAAGGTCCCGAGCATCGGCGTCAACGCGGACGTCAGCCCCGCCTATGTCGGCTTCAACGTCCACTTCAATTCCCTGGGCAGCGCCGCCATCACCGCCACCTATCCGGGCTGAGGCGCGGATTTCTCGGGTTTCGTCGGGCATAGCCGCCGACGGGCGCAGTCCTGCTCGAACATACCGCGGAACACTTGCCGTCGGCGGATGAATTGAACGCGGCGAATACCGCCGGGTGACCCGCGCCCGAAGGCCGGGCGTCTCGGTGTCCTTCCGGCCGCCGGGCTCGCCGTCCCGTCTTGATCTGACCGCCGGAGCGCGGCACACAGGCGCTCAGCATGTTGCAAGACTGTCGCACTCGCGCCGGGCCGGCGTCAGGCGTGGCTGTTGTGGGGCTCCGAGGGGAGCGAACTCTTGCGGAGCCGCGCCGCGCGCCCACTTCTGCAAGGAAGCGGGCGACGGACGTCGTTGCGCACATCGTGGGGATGTCCGAGGTGGAATTGCTGTCCGGGGGTGCAGACCAGGGCCGCGGCCAGAGGGCCGGAGGTCTGGGGATTGGTCGAGCGGCAGGGGCGGCCATGGCCGGCCTCGCGCTTCTGCTCGCAGGCCCGGCGCTGGCGCAGGACGCCGCGGCCAGGGCGCAGATTCCCGATCCGTGGGAGGGCATGAACCGCAGCTTCTTCAAGTTCACCCTGGCGGTGGACAAGGCGCTGATCGCCCCGCCGGTCCACGCCTATCGCCGCTACATGCCCCAGCCGGTGCAGACCGCGGTCAAGAACGTGGTCTACAACCTCTATGAGCCGCGCACCTTCGCCAACGACGTGCTGCAGCTGCGCTTCGAGAAGGCCGGCGAGACCACCGTGCGCTTCGCCGCCAACTCCACGGTCGGTCTCGGCGGCATGATCGACGTGGCCGGCAAGACCGGCCTGCCCGGCCACGACTCCGACTTCGGCCAGACCCTCGGCCGCTGGGGCGTGGGCACCGGCCCCTATCTGTTCGTGCCCTTCTACGGCCCCAGCAACCTGCGCGACGGCTTCGGCAAGCTGGCCGACTCCGCCGGCGACCCGGTGTCCTGGACCATCGGCGACATCACCACCACCTTTGGCCAGGTGCGCACGGGGGTGGACGTGGCCCAGGCGCGGGTCGACATCGACGACACCCTGGAGGCGCTCCGGCGCGACACCGCCGATCCCTACGCCACCCTGCGTTCGGGCTATTCGCAGAACCGCGCGGCCAAGATCGACGAGGCCCGGGGCGTCTCGGCCGCCGCGCAGGTGAACGCCCTGCCGGACTTCGGCGCCGAACCGCCGGCGCCGGGTCCGGCCAAACCTTGACCTTGGCGCCCAACGCCCTAAACCCACCGTCCCCAAGCCTGTCCGGAGAGACCATGTCCAGCCGCCGTAGCTCCCATCCGATCCTCAAGGCGGCCACGGCGGCGGCGCTCGTGCTCGGCGTCGCGGCGCCGCTGGGCCTCCTGGCCCCCGCCGCCGCCCTGGCCCAGGCCCCGCGCGATCAGGGCGCCGAGCAGTTCGTCCAGACCCAGGCCCAGCGGGTGATCTCGGTGCTGAGCGACAAGAGCCAGTCCTCCACGGACAAGATCCGCGTGTTCCGCGGCATCGTCGACGAGGTCGCCGACGTGCCCAGGATCACCAGCTTCGTGCTCGGCAAGTACGCGCGCACCATCACCCCGGCCCAGCGCGACCGCTTCGCCAAGGTGTTCCGCCAGTTCGCCCAGAACGTCTACGAGAGCCGCCTCGGCGACTTCCACGGCGAGACGGTCAAGGTGACCGGCTCGGTGGTGCGCAAGCCGGGCGACGTGGTGGTCAACACCACCATCTCCGGCGGCAAGCTCAACCAGCCGGTGCAGGCCTCCTGGCGGGTGCTGGGCTCGGGCTCCAGCTGGAAGGTGGTCGACGTGCAGGTGAGCGGCATCTGGCTGGCCATCACCCAGCAGCAGGACTTCGTCTCGACCATCGACAACGCCGGCGGCAACATCGACGTGCTGATCGCCCAGCTCGAGAAACAGGTTCAGCAGCAGAACAGCGCGCGCAAGTAGGCGCCGCGGCGCGGGACGACGGGAGAGGGCGCATGGCCAAGGAACAGTGGGCCGAAACGGGCGTGGGCGCGGTGGTGATCGCCGCCGCCGTGGGCTTCCTCGCCTATTCCCTGACCGTCGGCGGCAAGGGCGCCGGCCACGGCTACCAGGTGCAGGCCAAGTTCGGCCAGGTCGGCTCCCTGGCGCCCGGCGCCGTGGTCAGCGTGGCCGGGGTCAAGGTGGGCACGGTGTCGAGCATCGCCCTCGACCCCAAGACCTTCCTGGCCGTGGTCAAGCTCGACCTCGACGCCAAGACCCCGCTGCCGGCCGACTCCACGGCCAAGATCACCTCCGACGGCCTGCTCGGCGGCCAGCACATCGTCATCGAGCCCGGCGGCTCGACCGACAACCTCAAGGCCGGCTCGGAGATCGAGAACACCCAGGGGTCGGTGGACCTCTTCGGCCTGGTCGGCCAGTTCCTGCGGCCCTCCGCGCCTGCCGCCGGCGCCGGCGCCGCCGGGCCGGCCCCGGCGCCGGCCCCGTCCAGCGCACCGCCCGACGCCGCCGCCAGGGGCGGGGCGGGAGCCTAGCCTTGGCCCGCTTTCCTGACTCGGGGGTCCCGCTCGCCCTGCAGCCGGTCCGCTCGGTCGGACGCAGCGTGCTCGACATGCTGCAGACGGCCGGGCGCGTGGCCCTGTTCGCCGTGCGCGGGGTGCGGGCCATGCTGGCCCCGCCCTGGTTCCCCGGCCAGCTCGGCCGCCAGCTGATGACCGTCGGCTACTTCTCCCTGCCGGTGGTGGGCCTGACCGCGGTGTTCACCGGCGCGGCCCTGGCGCTCAACATCTACACCGGCGGCGGGCGCTTCAACGCCGAGCAGATCATGCCGCAGATCGTGGCCCTGGGGATCACCCGCGAGCTCGGGCCGGTGCTGGCCGCGCTGATGCTGGCCGGCCGCGTCTCGGCCGCCATGGCCGCCGAGATCGGGGCCATGCGCGCCACCGAGCAGATCGACGCCCTGCACACCCTGTCGACCGATCCCTACCGCTACCTGATCGCCCCGCGCCTCCTGGCCACGGTGATCGTCATGCCCCTGCTGGTGGTGGTGGCCGACATCATCGGCATCGCCGGCGGCTGGGTGGTGGCGACCCGGACGCTGGACTTCAACGGCGCGGTCTACGTCAAGAACACCTGGGACTTCCTGCAGAGCTGGGACGTGGAGTCCGGCCTGATCAAGGCGGCGGTGTTCGGCTTCCTGGTGGCGCTGATGGGCTGCTACCACGGCTACCATTCGTCCGGCGGCGCCCGCGGGGTGGGCCGCGCCACCACCCATGCGGTGGTCTCGGCCGCGATCCTGATCTTCGCCGCCGACTACCTGCTGACCGCGGCCTTCACCCACCGATGAGCGAGGCCGCCCCCAAGCTGCAGTGGCGGAACATCCGCAAGGCCTTCGAGGGCAAGGTCGTGCTCGCTGATCTCGACCTGTCGGTCGCGCCCGGCCGGTCGCTGGTGATCATCGGCGGCTCGGGCCAGGGCAAGTCGGTGACCATCAAGATCGCCGCCGGCCTGATGAGCGCCGACGCCGGCCAGATGCTGGTCGACGGCCAGGACATCTTCGCCCTGCCGCCAAGGGAGCGCCGCCAGGCCCTGGCGCAGATGGGCATGCTGTTCCAGGGCGGGGCCCTGTTCGACAGCCTGACCGTCTGGGAGAACGTCGCCTTCCGCCTGATCAACGCCGACAAGGTCGCGCGCAAGGAGGCCCGGCGGCGGGCGATCGAGGCCCTGGAGCGCGTGCGCCTGGGCGCGCCCGTGGCCGACCTCTACCCGTCCGAGCTCTCCGGCGGCATGCAGAAGCGGGTGGCCCTGGCCCGCGCCGTGGTCGCCAATCCGCAGGTGATCTTCTTCGACGAACCGACCACCGGCCTCGACCCGATCACCGGCCGGGCGATCAACAGCCTGATCACCGAGCAGGTGAAGGGCCTCGGCTGCACCGCGGTGACCATCACCCACGACCTGGATTCGGCCCGCACCGTGGCCGACGAGATCGCCATGCTCAACGACGGCGTCATCGTCTGGCGCGGCCCGGCCGCCGACATCGACCGCTCGGGCAATCCCTACGTCGACCAGTTCGTCAACGGCCGCGCCGACGGCCCGATCAAGCCGGCGATCTAACCCCTATTCGGCCGGCGCGACGGCTTCGGCCGCCGCCGCCCCACCCACCTTGCCGGGCGCCGTCTCGCGCAGGAAGAACGCCAGCAGCAGGCCCAGCACCTGGCCGCCGAGGGCGAAGAACAGGATGTACTGCAGGCCGTAGTTCTGGGCGATGGCGCCGGCGATGGACGGGGCCACCCCGCCGCCGAAGATCTCGCCCGCGCCGATCACCAGTCCCGCCACCGACGAGATCAGGCCCACCGGCGCCGCTTCCGCCGCCAGCGGCCCGGCGATCACGGCCAGGGCGCCGAAGTTGAACATCGAGGCGCCGAACAGCAGGACGAACAGCAGCGTCAGGTTCGCCGTCCCGGTCTGGGAGAAGGCGAACAGGAAGATCGCCGCCAGCACGAAGGCGCCCAGCACGGCCATCTTGCGGCCGATCAGGTCGGAGATGGCCGGCAGGCCGAACTGGCCGAGGAACCCGCCGAAGCCGGCGGCCGAAGCGACGAAGCCCATCTGGGTGGGGGGCAGCTTCAGGTAGTCCAGCAGATAGGTCGGGATCATCGCGCCCATCACGAACACCCCGGTCATGGCGCAGACCAGGGTGATCATGCCGAGGCCCACGTTGCGATGCCTGAAGATGTCCTTGAACGCGGGTTTGACGAAGCCGGGAGCCTTGTGCGCGCCGATGGTCGCCGGCTCGCGGATGGTCATGGCGACGAGGATCGCCACGACCAGGCCCGGCGCGCCGACGATCAGGAACACGTTGCGCCAGGTGGTGAAGGTCAGCATCTGGGTGGCCAGCACCGGCGCCAGGGCCCCGCCGAGCAGGGCGAAACAGCATTGGAAGATGCCCTGGTTGATCCCGCGGCGCGGCGGATAGGAGGCCTCGGTGCAGATGGCCACGCCCGTCGAGGCCACCGCGCCCTCGGCCACGCCCATCACCGAGCGGATCACCAGCAGGCTGGCCAGGCCGGTGGCCACGCCCGACAGCCACGACAGCAGCGAGAAGACCACGATGGCCGGGACCAGCACCTTGCGGCGGCCCAGGCGATCGGACAGTCCGCCGAGCAGGAAGGCCGACAGGCCCCAGAACACGCCCAGGATGCCGACCAGGTTGCCGAGGTCCTGATAGGTGAGGTGCAGGTCCTTCATCATGAAGGGGAACAGCGGCGCCAGGACCATGCGGTCGAGCCCCACCAGGCCGAACGAGACGGCCAGCAGCGCCACCGCCTTCCATTCGTAGGCCACGTCCCAACGCGCCGTGCTGCCGGCGCCGGCGGGTGAAGTGCTCAAGCGGAACCTCCCGAAGCGTGTCGTTATGATCTGCTCGGAGGCGAACCAGGCCCGCCCCCGGGAACGCTGTTCGCGGAGCAATCTGGGGCAGGAACCGAGGCGTGTATACAGGAAAGTCCGCGACCTCGCCGGCGAGCGGCAGCGGACGGGAGAGGGGGAGAGGTCGCGGGATGGGCTTCCTAGGCCAGCACCTTCCCCGGGTTGAGGATCCCCTTGGGGTCCAGCGTCTGCTTCAGCGCCCGCATCACCCCGAGCTCGGTCTCGCTGCGCGAATAGCCGAGGTACTTCTTCTTCTCCGTGCCGATGCCGTGCTCGGCCGAGATCGAGCCCTTGAACTCGCGCGTCACCTCATAGACCACGTCCTTGACCCCGGCCTCGTCCTCGCCGTGGGCGGCCTGCACGCCCACGTGCAGGTTGGAGTCGGCCACGTGGCCGAAATAGACCGTGCCGAGGGTGGGGAAGGCGGCCTTCAGCCGACGGTCGAGCTCGCCTGCGAACACCCCGATCTGGCCGGTGGGCACGGAGACGTCGAAGGGGATATGCGGGGCGAACACCTTGGGGAATTCGCCGGGCGCCTCGCGGATGCGCCACATCTCGCGGGTCTGCTGGCTGGACTGGGCGATCACCGCGTCCTCCACCTCGCCGGCCTCGATGGCCGCGGTGACCAGGGCCTCGAAGCGGGCGTCGTCGGCCTCGGGATCGGCGCCCAGGGCGTCGAGCAGCACATAGACCGTGTGCGGACCGGCCAGCGGCCGGCGGCCGAACTCGCGCGCGCCCATCTCGTAGAAGTCGCTCCACATCACCTCGAACGCCGACAGGGTCCCGCCCAGCATGGCGCGGGCGCGGCGCAGGAGGGCGAGGGCGTCGTCATAGCCGTTGAGGCCGCAGATCGCCGTGGCCGTGGTCGAGGGCTTGGGGAACAGCTTGAGGTTGGCCCGCGTCACCACCCCGAGCGTGCCTTCTGAGCCGATGAACAGCTGCTTGAGGTCGTAGCCGGTGTTGTTCTTCAGCATCTTGTTGAGCGAGGACACCACCTGGCCGTCGGGCAGCACGGCCTCCAGCCCCAGCACCAGGTCGCGCATCATGCCGTAGCGCAGCACCCGGTTGCCGCCGGCGTTGGTGCCGATCAGTCCGCCGACCTGGGCCGAGCCGCGCCCGCCGAGGTCGAGCGGGAACAACATGCCGGCCCCGTCGGCCGCCTCCTGCACCGTCTGCAGCACCGCCCCGGCCTGCACCGTCATGACGGCGGCGTTGAGGTCGACCTCCTCGATCGCCCGCATGCGCTCCAGCGACAGGGCCACCATGCCCGCCTGCTTGGGCACGGCCCCGCCGGCCAGGCCCGTCAGCCCGCCCTGGGGGATCACCGGCTGGCCGAGTTCGTGGCAAAGGCGCAGCACCGCCGACACCTCCTCCGTGGAGACCGGATAGGCCACCACCGCGGGCGAGAGGCCGCGGACCATGAAGTCCGCCCGCCGGCGTTCGGCCTCCAGGGCGTCGGCCGCCACCGCGCGCTCGCCAAGGATCGCCTGCAGCGCCTGGTGCATGCTCTGGCTCTGGGAATCCATGCCGTTCCTCGCCTCGGGACTTTAAGCAAGGACTAAGCCGAACCCTGGCCTCCGGTCGAGCCGAATGTCGTCCGACGCAGCGGCGCGCCCCGACGGCGCGCGCCTGCAGCGCCTATTGCAGCGTCGGCGTGATGGCGGCCGCGGCCTGCCGGCACAGCGTCTCGCAGCGGCGGCAGGCGTCGGCGCACACCAGGCAATGCTCCATCTGCCTGTGCCGGTCGCATTCCTCGGCGCACAGGCGGCAGGCCTCCGCGCAGGTCTCGATCATCCGCTTGGTCACCAACTCGTCGCTCCCGGTCCGGCGTGAGGCGATCGCGCCGGTGGCCAGGCACACGTCGGCGCAGTCGAGGTCCAGGCGGATGCATTGGATCAGGTCCTTGACCATGTCCTCGGCCAGGCAGGCGTCGGCGCAGGCCGTGCAGGCCTGGGCGCAGTCGTAGCAGGCCTCGATGCATCGGATCAGGACGTCGTTGGTCAGGCCGCGCACCTGCGGGTGGCTGGCGATCATCTGTTGGACGTGCATGGCGGGCTCCTCTTCCCGCCGCCCCAACCGCCCGCGCGCGCCCTGGTTCCCGGCCGTCCCTAGAAGGGCAGGCCGACGTAGTTCTCCGCCATCGCCGCCGCCCCGGCCGTCGAGTGGCGCAGGTAGTCGAGCTCGGCGATCTGCATCTTGCGCGTGAAGGGGTCGGTTTCGGGGAAGCGGTGCATCAGGGTGGTGAACCACCAGGAGAACCGCTCGGCCTTCCACACCCGCGCCAGGGCCGCCCTGGAATAGCCGTCGAGCCCGGTCTGCGAGCCGGTGGCGTAGAAGCCGGTCAGCGCCTCGAACAGGTAGTGCACGTCCGAGGCCGCGAGGTTGAGGCCCTTGGCCCCGGTCGGCGGCACGATGTGGGCGGCGTCTCCCGCCAAGAACAGGCGGCCGCGGCGCATCGGTTCGAACACGAAGCTCCTGAGCGGGGCGATGCTCTTCTCGATCGAGGGGCCGCGCGTCATGCCGGCCGCCGCCTGGGGCCCGAGGCGCACCGACAGCTCGTCCCACACGCGCTCGTCGGGCCAGTCCTCCAGCTTCTCGTCGAGCGACACCTGCACATAGTACCGGCTGCGGGTCTTTGAGCGCATCGTGGCCAGGGCGAAGCCGCGCGCATGGCTCGAATAGATCAGCTCGTGATTGCACGGCGGCACGTCGGCCAGGATGCCGATCCAGCCGAACGGATAGACCCGCTCATAGCTCGCCGCGCTCTCGGCCGGGATGCTCATGCGGCTGACCCCGTGGTAGCCGTCGCAGCCGGCGATGAAGTCGCAGTCCAGGCGATGCGCCTCGCCGTCCTTGCGCCAGGTGACCCAGGGGCGGTCGGTCGTGACGTCGTGCAGGGCGACGTCCTCGGCCTCGAACAGGGGCTGGTCGCGCTCGGCCAGCAGGTCGTTGAGGTCACGGGTCACCTCGGTCTGGCCGTAGATCATCATCCGCTTGCCGACCAGGGCCTCGAAGTCGATGCGGAACATGTCGCCGTCCGACGCCAGGTTGACCCCGCCGTGCGGCAGGCCCTCGCGTCGCATCCGCACCCCCGCGCCGGCCTCCTCCAGGAGCTCGACGGTGGTCTGCTCCAACAGGCCCGCCCGGATGCGCGCCTCCACATAGTCGCGGGTGTGCCGCTCCAGCACCACGCTGTCGATGCCGGCCCGGTGCAGCAGCTGCGACAGCAGCAGGCCGGCGGGGCCTCCGCCGATGATCGCGACCTGGGTGCGTTTCCTCATGCGTCCATCCTGGTTGGTGGATCGTGATTGGTGGAACGTCTCGCGTCCGCTAAAGCCGGTATACATTGATGGAGGCGAGGATGACGAGCGGTCGCGAGCCGGCGGAATGCTGGCTGATCGACATGGACGGCGTGCTGGTGCACGAGAGCCGCGCCCTGCCCGGGGCGGCGGCGTTCCTCGCCCGCCTCGCCGAGCGCGGCCGCCGCTTCCTGGTGCTGACCAACAACTCGATCTTCACCCCGCGCGACCTGTCCGCGCGCCTGCACCGCTCGGGCCTGACCGTGCCGGAGGGATCGATCTGGACCTCCGCCCTGGCCACCGCCGATTTCCTGGCCTCCCAGCTGCCCCGGGGGACGGCCTTCGTGATCGGCGAGACCGGTCTGACCACCGCCCTGCACGAGGCCGGCTACACCCTGACCGACGCCAATCCCGACTATGTGGTGATCGGCGAGACCCGCACCCTGTCGTTCACCCAGATCACCCACGCCGTGCGCTTCGTGAAGGCCGGCGCCCGGTTCATCGCCACCAACCCCGACGCCACCTCGCCTTCGGCGGAAGGCCCTCTGCCGGCCACCGGCTCGATCGCGGCCATGATCACCAAGGCCACCGGCGCCCAGCCCTATTTCGTCGGCAAGCCCAACCCGATGATGTTCCGCAGCGCCATGAATCGCATCCAGGCCCACGCCGCCTCCACGGTGATGGTCGGCGACCGCATGGACACCGACGTGGTGGCCGGCATCGAGGCGGGGCTGGAGACCCTCCTGGTGCTGACCGGCTCGACCCGCGCCGAGGACGTGCCCCGCTTCCCGTTCCGCCCGACGCGGGTGCTCGACTCGATCGCCGACGCGGTGGAATTGGTCTGAAGACTCCCTCGAGCGGGGCATGCACTCGTGCGTGTCCCCGAGTTGAAGGGCAGGGGTGAAGGGCGGGAGACACGTACTTCGTGCATGTCCCCGTCCGCTTCCTACGGCAGCGAGAACGCCGTGATCACGCCGCCGGCGTTGACCGCCACGTATTGCTTGCCGCTCTTGCCGCCGTAGCTGATCGGGTTGGAGTTGACCTCCGCCGTCATCTTCGACTGCCACAGCTCCTTGCCGGTGGTGGAGTCGAAGGCGCGGATGCGGCGGTCGGAGGTGGCGCCGACGAACACCAGGCCGCCGGCCGTCACGCTGGGGCCGGCGCTGCCCGAGTCGCCCTGCAGCTGCTTGCCTTCCGGCAGGCCCTCGACCAGGCCGAGCGGCACGGCGAACTTGATCTCGCCGGTGTTGGCGTCGACCGCCGTCAGGCGCGCCCAGGGGCCCTTGTAGCAGGGGGCCGAGGGGCCGACGCCGCGGCCCTTGTCGTCGTACTTGCCGCTGATCGGCGCCGAGAACGAGAAGAACGGCCCCTTGCCGTTCACGCTGGCGCGGTCGTAGGGCAGGTACACGTCGTCCATGTCGAAGCTGTACTTCTTCATGGGGTCGGACTTCTTCTCGACCCAGCCCACCAGCGAGGTGTCGTGGGCGTTGTAGTAGACCCAGCCGGTGCGCGGGTCGGCCGCGCCGCCGCCCCAGTTCACCCCGCCGGTGCCGCCCGGCACCTGGATCGTCGATTTCGGCGGGTCGCCGTCCTTGTGGAACATGAAGGGCGTGAACGGCCCGGCGTTGTAGAAGCCGCCGGCCTTCTCGTACATGTCCTGGCAGGCGGCCGCGTGCTCCGGCGTGGTGTCCTGCGCCGTGACGATGTCCTCCTTCTTGAAGGTCATGCGGCTGAGCGGCGGGGTCTTGGTCGGGAACGGCTGGGTGGGGCTGTACCACTCGCCCGGCACGTCGCCCTTGGGCACCGGCTTCTCCTCCACCGGGAACACCGGCTTTCCGGTGGCGCGGTCGAAGGCGTACCAGAGCCCGTCCTTGTTGATCGAGGTCACGATCTTGCGCTTCTGGCCGCCCACGGTGACGTCGAGCAGGGGGCCGTCCGACGGCTGGTCGGTGTCCCACAGGTCGTGGTGCACGGTCTGGAAGTGCCACTTGTACTTGCCGGTCTTGGTGTCCACGGCCACCACCGAGTTGCCGTAGAGGTTGGCGCCCGGCCGGTCGCCGCCCCAGTAGTTGTGCGACGGGTTGCCGACCGGGATGAACACCGTGCCCGTGGCCTCGTCCACCGGCGCCGAGAAGCCCCACTGGTTGGCGCCCGACCGGCCCCACCAGCCGGCATCGAGCCAGGTCTCGTGACCGGGCTGGCCGGGGCCGGCCACGGTCTGGAACTCCCACAGCTTCTTGCCGGTCACCACGTCGAAGGCGCGCTCGTTGCCGGGAACGCCATAGGGGTCCTCGAGCGTGGCGGCGCCGATGATGGCGATGTTCCCGGTGATCGTCGGGGTGCCGGCGTAGGCCACGCCCACGTCCTGGTAGCCGCCGTCGCCGAAGCCCTTCACCAGCTCGCCGGTCTTGGCGTCGAGCGCGAACATGTGGGTGCCGCGCATGACCACGATGCGGGGTGCGTTCCGGCCGTCGCCGGGCCAGTAGCCGACGCCGCGGCCCGAGACCGTGTCGCGCGCCAGCTTCGGGTCGCGCTGCTCGGTGTGCGACCACAGCTCCTGGCCGGTGTCGGCGTCCAGCGCCACCACCCGGCTGCCGGCCGGCAGGTACATCACCCCGCCGATCACCAGGGGCGAGGCGGTGTTGGAGCCCTTCATCGGGTAGGTCCAGGCGGGCTTCAAGCTGGCCACGTTGGCCCGGGTGATCTGGGCGAGGGGCGAGAACCGGGTCTGGGCCAGGTCGCGGCCGATGGCGCGCCAGTCACCGGCAGGCATGGCGGGCGCCGCCGACGTCTTCGCCGAAGCGCTCTTGGCGGTTGTCCCGGTCTTGTCCGTTCGCGACTGGGGTTGGGCCTGGACGACGGCCCCTGTCGCCAGGGCGATCATGGCGGCCAAGCCCGTCAAACGCGCGACTTGCATGGAACTGTTCCTCCCGATATCCCGACCCTTGGGGTCTTTGTTTTGACGCGATCCTGCGTTGTATACACGTCATTGACAACGAACCGCTGTCTAGCGCTAGTGCCTTCCACCAAAATTTCAGACCGAGGAGACGCCATCGTGTCGTTGCGTGGGTTTGCGGGAGCCGCAAGGCTCGGATGTGCGGTCTCGGCAGCGGTCGTCGGCCTCGCGGCCCTGGGCGGAGCAGCCCTCGCCCAGGGCGCCGCCCAGACCGACGCGAGCCGGGCCGCCGCGGCCAAGGCGGCCGCCGCCCTGCCGGTCACCGGGGCCCCCGCCGCCACCGACCCCGCCGCCGCCAACGACAAGGGCCGCCAGATCTTCACCGACTACGGCTGCGGCAGCTGCCACACCCTGGGCGACGCCGGCGCCACGGGCCACGTGGGCCCGGCGCTGGACGGCAATCCCAACATCACCGAGGCGTTCGTCGACGACCGGGTGACCAACGGCCAGGGCATGATGCCCTCCTTCGCCAGCCAGCTGACCGCCGACGAGATCAAGACCCTGGCCAGCTATATCGCCAAGGTCGCGGCCAAATAAGCCAAAGGGGACATGCGCTGGCGCGTGTCCCCTCGTTCATCCTGATTCGGGCCCGGGACCACGCGCCTGGCGCCGGCCCCCGCCCGCTTTACCGGTCGCGCTGGCAGCGCACCGATTGCCAGCGGCTGACCTGGCACATGTAGCCGCCCAGCATGCCCTTGGAGACCTTCACGGTGTCGCCGGGCTCGGGCGCATTGGCCACCGGATCGCCGTCGGTCTGCTCCCACACCGCCCCTTCGTCCGTGGTCAGCAGCAGCTTGCCGACCGGCGAGCTGTCCACCGAGGCGAGGGTGATGGTCTGGGACTTGAGGTCCTCCTCCTGGCGCTTGGCCTGGCGCTCGAGGTCGTCCTTGCGCGGCTTGACCGCCGCCACCGACGGGATGTGCAGCCCGAGTCCGAACTCGCGCTTCTTGGTCTCCTTGGCCGTCTCCGTCGCCTGCTGGTTCGACTTGTCGAGCGAGTCCCAGCACTGGCCGCGCAGCTCGAAGTCGCTGATCGCGCGGCAGTCGGCTGCCGATTTCGGCTGAGGCGCGGCGGCCCCCGCCATCAAGGGCGTAAAGGCGAGGGCGGCGCCGGCCAGCGCTCCCGTCGCCACAGCGGCCCGACGTCCAGGACGTCCCATCTCCACCTCCCTAGTGGCCCAGGGTCGGTTCTGCGCCCCGGACTCGACAACGGCAAATCACTCTAGGCGCAGCCCGCGACCCGTCAAGCGCGCGCCGCCGCCGTCCCCATTGCTGAACATCGCAATGAAAAAGCGTTGCTAGATGTATACACGACGGTTAGCATGCGCTCAAACTGATCGTCCCGTCCCCGAGGCGTCAAAGCGCTCGGCCAGGATCGGGGCGACAAAAGGGGAAGGAAGCGCGACTAGGTCAAATACAGCCAAAGTCTGCTCAATCTTCATCGCGCCCGCGGTTGCCGGGCCTTAGCAGTCGCGGGTCGACTGTTTGTCCGCTGCTGGGCGGATACCAGCGCGCGTGAGTAAACGCGCGATGTGATATGTATTATTGTTGCGTTCGTAAAGTCAAAACGACAGTTGTCCCGGCGAAAGTCGTTGCCGAATGTATACAAGCGGTCTAGCGTGACCCAAAAGCAATCAGATGGCCGTGCGTCATCGATCCAGTCGTCCGGTGAAACCGGGCGGCCATGAAGGGGAAGAAAACATGTCCAGGCTGACCAGACCCGAAGTGTGCCCATCGCGTGCGAGTCCCAACCTTCGGCGGTGGCTGGCCGGCGCTAGCGGCACGGCCCTGACCCTGGCGCTCCTGGCGCCGGCGGCCGCCTTCGCCCAGGACGCGCCTGTGACGGCCAATCCCGCCGGCGGTGCGCCCAGCGCCGGTCAGGTCAGCGAGGTCGGCGCGGTCGTGGTCACCGGTTCGCGCATCGCCAACCGCAACGCGGTCTCCTCCAGCCCGATCGTGACCCTGAACAGCACGCAGCTGGTGCAGCAGGCCGACCTGCAGATCCAGAACACCCTGAACAAGCTGCCGCAGTTCGCGCCTTCCCAGAACCTGCTGGGGACCCAGACCTCGGACGTGCAGCCGACCCCGACCCACTCGGTGGGCATCGCCACCGCCTCGCTGCGCGGCCTCGGCTCCAACCGGAACCTGGTGCTGATCGACGGCCGCCGCGGCGCCCCGGTCAACGGCTCGCTGGTCGTCGACCTGAGCACCATCCCGACCTCGATGATCGACCGCGTCGAGACCATCACCGGCGGCGCCTCGGCCGTGTACGGCGCCGACGCCGTGGCCGGCGTCGTCAACTTCGTGATGAAGAAGAACTTCCACGGTCTGGACCTGGACGCGCAGTTCAGCCGCAACCAGACCGGCGACGGCAACCAGTTCACCTTCAGCGCCACCGCGGGCACCAACTTCGCCGACGACAAGGGCAACATCACGTTCTCCATGGAACGGATGCAGCAGGACGCCACCAAGCAGAACACGCATGCGTTCTACAAGAGGGGCTGGGCCGACCCGACCACCGGCACCAACGCCCTGTTCGGCTTCGGCGGGGGCTGGGCCACCTCGAACAACGGCCCGTCCGTGGCGGCGATGAACGCGGTGTTCCCGAAGGGGAACGGCATGCCGTACAACACCTTCGGCGGCACGACCGTCAACAACGCCACGATCTACGCCACCAGCGCCGGGGTCTACACGGGCTTCACCGGGGCCAACTCGGCCGGCAACTACGCCTATCCCTACGCGGTGAACGGCACGAGCGTCGGGCCGGCCTACTACGTCGACCCGGTCACCCACACCGTGGTCACCGGCGTGAAGAACAACTTCATCAACGGCTACATCCAGTCGCCGCTCGACCGCTGGTCGTTCTTCACCAACGGCCACTACGACTTCAACGACACCATCAGCGCCTACTTCCAGGCCAACTTCGCCCGGTCGCACACCGACACGGTGCTGGCGGCCCCGATCTCGGCCGTCAACGGCTGGGACCTCACGGTGCCTTATGACGTGGCCACCAGCGGCGTGGCTTCGGGCCACCCCGTCCCGACCCAACTGGCCACCCTGCTGAACAGCCGGACCAACCCGAACGCGCCCTGGGAAGTGACCTGGACGCCGAGCCCGAACGGCCCGCTGCAGCCGCGCAGCACCGACGACACCAACACCGTGTTCCAGATCACGGCCGGCCTGAACGGCAAGTTCCCCGGCAACAACGACTTCACCAAGGACTGGACTTGGGACGTGTACGGCTCGCACTCCGAGTCGCAGCAGTACACCGTCGCCGGCGGCGACTGGTCGCTGGTCCGCTACCAGATGATGGTCCAGTCGCCGAACTGGGGCCAAGGCGCCGTGCTGCAGGGCAACATCACCCAGCCCAACGGCCAGCCCTCGACCCGCAGGGCCTTCGGCTCCGCCCAGGCCACCTGCACCTCGGGCTTCTACAACGCCATCTTCAACGGCGCCGCCCTGTCGCAGGACTGCGTGAACGCCATCAACGCGCCGCTGCAGTCGATGGACACCACCAAGCAGGACGTCGTCGAGTTCACCACCCAGGGCTCGCTGTGGAAGCTTCCCGCGGGCGACATGAAGTTCTCGATCGGCGGCGACTACCGTCGTGACAGCCTGGTCTACAACCCGGACATCCTGCAGAGCACCAACTCGTTCGCCGACCAGGTGATCGGCGTCTATCCGACCGCCTACACCAACGCGTCGACCGACGTGAAGGAAGGCTTCGGCGAACTGCAGATCCCGATCCTGGCCAACCTTCCGCTCATCAAGAGCTTCATCTTCAACCCCGGCCTGCGCTACTCGGCCTACGACGCGTCTCCCGCGAACTGGACCTACAAGTTCATGGGCGACTGGGCGGTCAACGACTACCTCCGCTTCCGCGGCGGGTTCAACCTGGCGGTCCGTGCGCCCAACGTGGGTGAACTGTACCTCGGCAAGACCGAAGTGTTCGGCGGCGGCTCGTCCTACCCCGACGCCTGCTCGCTGGCCTCGACCGCGCCCTGGGGCGCCGGCGGCGCTGGGGTTCTGCCCAACAGCGGCGGCAAGACGGCCCCCGTCGTCAACACCGGCGGCGCGGCTGGCGCCGCCAGCGCCCTGGCGATCTGTCAGGCGCTGATGCGCCGCAACGACCCGAACGGCACGGCGGTGAGCACCTTCTACGGCAACCCTCAGGCCTCGACGGCCTCGCCGTTCGCCTGGGTGTACCAGCAGGGCTCGCCCAACGTGCAGCCGGAAACGGCCCGCACGGTCACCGCCGGCATGGTCTTGACCTCGCCCTGGCGCGACAACCCGTACCTGAGCCGCGCCCGGCTGTCGGTCGACTACTATAAGATCCGCATCGACGACGCGATCAACTTCGTGTCGATGGACTACCTGTACCGGAACTGCCTGGGCTCCGGCAGCGTCGCGGCGGCCCTGGCCAACTCGAACTGCCAGGCGATCCAGCGCGACCCGACCAGCGGCTCGGACAGCCTCGACCTGACGCCGTCCGCCAACCTGGCGACGATCGACACCGCCGGCATCGACATCCAGGCGGACTGGGCCGTGAACCTGTCGGACATCTACCGCTCGATCCCGGGCAACTTCGCGGTCAGCGTCGCGGTCAACATCCTCGACCACTACGACACCAAGTCTGATCCGTTCGCGCCCTGGATCCGGTGGAAGGGCACGCTGGGCTCGAACCTGTCGGGTCTGGACGCCGGCGCCTACGACTGGAAGCTCAACACCACCTTCGCCTACACCCTCGGGCCGGCCATGGTGGGCCTGAACTGGCGCCACCTGCCGTCGGTCAAGGCGGTCAACTCGGTGTTCGCCGGCAATGGTCTGCCGACCAACGCCTATGACATCTTCGACATGAACGGCACCCTGTCGCTGCCCCACGGCCTTCAGCTGCGGGCGGGCATCCAGAACCTGTTCGACACTCAGCCCGCGGTCACCGGCGCCACCTCGTCGGTCTACTCCGTCGGCCTGCTGTCGACGCTCGGCTCCGGCATGGGCACGGGCGGTCCGACCACCAATGCCGGTTATTACGACGCCCTCGGCCGCCGCTTCTACGTCGGCCTGAAGGCTCGGTTCTAGAACCCACCTGGGGTGCACCTGTGAGGCGGGCTCCGGCCCGCCTCTTTTTTTTGCGCTCAATCCGCAAGGCCGCCAGAGCGCGTTAGGCGCGCGCCGCCGCCGCCGCCGCCGCCTCCGCCAGGGCGACGGCGCCCGTGGACTGACGGGATGGTCGCGGCGGAACGTGCGCGCCGGCCCGGGCTCAGCGCGGCGTCGAGGCCTTCACCGCTTCGCCCTTCGCCGCCAGGCGGTCTTCGGCGTTGGCCTTCAGCAGCATGTCCGCCATCCGGCCCGCGATTTCGGCCTGCTGGCTCACCTTCTTGGTCTCGAGGTTGGCCTTGTAGAGCGAGGTCAGGTAGGCCACGTCGGCCCGGGTCAGACCCTCGGGCGCATCGCGTCCCGCGCATCCGCGGGAATAGAGGTCGATCACGCTCTTCAGGCTGGTGCAGCCGTCCAGGGACTGGGGCTGGGCCATGGCCAGCATCGCCGCATAGTCCGCCAGCAGGCCGGAACTGGCGCCCTGCACGGCCTTGTTGTCGACCACCACCAGCACGTGGCTGAACACGCTCTTGAGGCAGGCCGACAGCCGGCTGCCCGCGCAGCCGCCGGGCGGGCGTGAGTCGGGATCGTCGATCACTTCGCCGCTGACGCTCTGGGTGCTGGTGTCGGACGAGGTCTCCGCCTTGTCCATGTAGGCGAAGGCCGTGCCGCCGCTGTTGCTGGCGCCGCTCACGGTGGCGGTCACGTACCAGGCCTGGACCGGCCGGCTCATCACCTTCAGCGTGTCGCGGTCGCGGCGGTGCCAGTAGCCGAGCAGGTCCTCCCGCGTGCTGGCGACGCGGTCGAGGAAGGGCTGGGCCTGGTCGGCGAACATGATCTCCACGTCCGGATTGCAGCGGCCGCCGCGCGCCCCGACCTTCAGCGCCTTGGCCACTTCCTCCACCCGCGCCTTGACCAGGGCGTTCTGGGCCGCCTGCAGCCCCTGGACGGCGACGCACACCGGGTGGTTCCAGTGGGCGATCTGGTCCAGACGCGGCGTGCCGGCCGCATAGCTCTGCACGAAATCATAGGTCTGCAGCTTCAGCTCGGCCGGCGTGGTCGCCTCGGCGGCCGGGGGCGCGACGGCCGGCGTCCCCTCGGGCGCGGGCGGCTTCATCTGCACCGCGGGCGGTTCGCGTTGGGCCAGGGCCGCGGTCGCGGGAAGCCAGGCGGCGCCGATCAACAGGGCGCGGATCCAGCGGGGCGACATGCCGTTTCCTCCAGTTTTTCCGGAGGTTGCGCCAGATCAGGGCAAACGGCAAGCAAACAAGGCTGGATAGACTGGATTCTTCGACGAAATCTCAGTTGTTGCAAGGTTGATAAAAGTCTTGGTCAATCGACGACGCCTGCCGACACTTGCGGCTGGCTGGCCAACGGGTCCGAGTGCAGGCGGGACGGGATCGCGGCGGGCCGGTCCCGGAAAAGAATACGGCCGCCGGTTGGACGCCGGCGGCCGATTCCAGACCCGGGCGAACCCGGGAACAGGGGCCTTAGCCTATTCCGCGCGCTTGGCCGCCGCGACGGCGGCTTCGGTCTGCGGGTTGCCCAGGGACAGGGTCTGGCCGTCGGGGAAGCTGATCTCGGCGGCCGAGGCGCGCGGGGCGCCGTCGCGGGCGCGATAGGCCGTGACGATGATCTTGGTGCCCTTGGGCAGGGAGTTGCGGTTCCAGCCGCGGCGCAGCAGGGCGCTGGGGGCGCCGCCCTCGACCTTCCACTCCACCACCTTGCCGCCCTGCTTGGGGTCGGGGGCCATGATGTGGATCCACGAGTGCGGGTTCACCCACTCGAAGACCACCACGGTGCCTTCGAGCTTGACCGGCTGGTTCTGGTCGAACTCCGCGCCGAACGAGTGGTGGGCCGAAGCGGCGCCTGCGGCGCCGAGGGCCAGCAGAGCGGCGCCGGCTACGACGCCAAAGGTCTTCATACCCATAGTTTCCTTACTCCTCTGAAGTGGCTTGCAAAGCGATGTCACGCATCGCCCCTCGTCATTTCGGCCGTTCTGCGCCGGCCTTGTTCTCGAGCAGATCGCCGTACACCAGCAGGTCGGCGAACGGCACGCAGCGGAAGTCCAGCAACTGGGCGTTGGGCTCCATGTGGCGGTACAGGACCATCGACATCTTCCACGGCTTGGTGAAGGTCATCGGGTCGTCGACGGTCACATCATACTGGATATGGTCGTGATCTTTGAGCGTGAAGCGCTCGGTCACGGTGGCGTTGGGGGACACGAAGTCGCCGACGCGGTCCAGCCAGGTCATGCCGTTCTGCGACAGGGTGACGACCTTCAGGGTATTGCCGTCCCAGCTGCCGTAGGAGGTGCCCATCCAGGTGTCGATCGGCGGTACCTCGACCTTCTTCATGTGGATCAGGCGGTTGGCGGAGGCGTACTGGTAGGCCATCAGCATGTCGCCGTCGGCGGCCTGCACGATCTGGAACGGATGGTCGATGTAGGTCGCGCGCGGGATGCCGGGCAGGTAGCAGGCGGCCTCGGGGTCGGCCTTCGGCGCGCTCTTCCGGTTCATCTCGTACTGGGCCTTGGCCTCGGCCTTGTAGGGGATGTCGGTGTCGCCCACGAGCACGCCCAGGCTCGGCGGCACGGCGGCGAGCGCGCCCAGCAGTTCCGGCGCGGCGGGGGCCTGGCCGGCGTCATGCGGGCGCAGGTCCCAGTCGGCGGTGTTCAGCACCTGCCAGATGCCGTTGAGATTTGGGTGGCCGCCGAGGGTGGCGGGCTGCGCCGTCCTGGACCGGCCGGCCGGGGCGGCCGCGCCCGCGGCCTTGGCGGGAGCCGCCTTGGCCGGCGCCTTGGCCGGTTGAGCGAGAGTCGCGCTCGGCGCCACGAGCAGGATGGCCGCCGCGCAGGCGGCATACTTGCAAAACCGCTGCATCCTGAATTCTTCCTCCCAAATTTATCCCCTTTGGGGACGTTGCCCAAACGGCCGGCTTTCTCCGCCGGAGACGGCCGCCTCATCCTTCTTTTTAGCTGCCCCGACACCCATCAGGACGGCTTCACGGCGGTGGTATACCACGCTAGGACCGCTCAGCTATGACGACGCCGAAACACCATCGCGAGGTAGGTGTTGCATACACCCGCCGACTGCGCCTTGCCATCGGGACATGGGGAATCCCACACCCTGAGAGCACGGCGCGGTAGCCATGCTAGCTGAGGCTTTCGCTCTGCGCACGCTGTTTGTATACAGGGACCCGCAAGAACACGTCGCGCGCGCGGCCGATCGAGCGCGAGGGCCGTCCCCTCGCCATCCGTATACAATGGGCGGGACCGCAAGACCGCGCCGCGCGCATCAAAACCTGGATTCGAAGGGAGGGATGTCTCCGTTATGCCTTCAATAGGCGATTTCATGGTCGCGTTCGCGGCGTGGATCAGGTCCACGCCCATGCCGGGCTTCTCGCTGGCCCTGCAGAAGACGGCCCTCAGCATGTTCATCGCGATGACGCCGTACGTCATCCCGATCCTGCAGACGATCCACATCTACGCCGTGTCGATGCTGTTCGTCGGCTTCATCATGCTCAACGGCCGCCTGTTCATGGTGGCCAACCGGAGCCGGACCCTGGCCCAGACGATGGACCGCTTCATGCCCTGGGTGTGGTGGTGCCTGCTGGTGCTGCTGATCACCGGCGTGCTGATGGCCGTCGGCGAGCCGCCGCGCGACCTGCAGAACCCGGCCTTCTGGACGAAGATGATGGTCGTGCCGACCGCCGCCCTGCTCACCCTGTGGTTCCAGACCTCCATGCGCCGCCACATCGTCGCCTGGGACACCCCGCGCGGCGGGCCGGCCGCGGTCAAGGCGGCGTCGGTGGGCTTCCTTCTCCTGTGGATGGTGATCATGGCCCTGGGCCGTTGGATCGCCTACGTCCCGACCTGAGGTAAATCGATGGATCTGCAACCTCTCTGGGAAAAGATCGAGCTGTCGCCGATCGGCGACTGGGTCGCCTCCTCGTCGTGGGCCTTCCCCACCCTCGAATGCGTGCACGTGGTCGCCATCTGCACCGTGTTCGGCACCGTCGCCATGATGGACCTGCGGCTGCTCGGCCTGGCGTCCAAGGAGAACCGCGTCACCGAGCTGTCGCGCGACGCCCTCACCTGGACCTGGGGCGCCTTCGCCCTGGCCGCGCTCAGCGGCACGGCCCTGTGGATGAGCAAGGCGCACGTCTACATGCGCGACCCGTGGTTCTACGCCAAGATGATCCTGATCGGGGTCGCCGGGGTCAACATGGCCATCTTCCACGTGGTCACCTGGCGCACCATCGGCCACTGGGACCGGGGCGCGCCGCCGAAGCAGGCCAAGATCGCCGGCCTCACCTCCCTGGCCCTGTGGATCGTGGTGGTGTTCTGCGCCCGCGAGATCGGCTTCACCCTCGGCATCTACGAATAGCCGAGGCGTTTGCGTCCAAAAGCAGAGCGGCCGGAGGTCTCCCTCCGGCCGCTTCTTTGTTTCAGGCCTGCGCGCTCAAGTAGGCCGCAGGCCGGTAGCGCAGACAAGCGCGCTCAAGTAGGCCGCAGGCCGGTAGCGCAGATATAAATCCTTCAGTGGATGCCGACGTCGCGGTCGTAGACGGCCTTGAACAGCGCGATCTTGGCGTCGGTCAGGGCTTCGCCCTTCCCGGGGTTGACGTCGAGCACCATGGTCTCGCCCGGCTTCAGGTCCTTCACCGAGGGCCAGTGGGGCAGGCCGGGGCCGTTGGGGTCGCCGGTCTTGGCGAAGTTGGTCCAGTAGCTGCCCATCTGGTCGGCCAGCTTGATCGCCTTCGGGTCCTTGGCCGACAACTCGGGCGAGGACGCGTCGGGGATTTCGTGCGGCTTCTCCAGGTTGTTGAAGACGTAGGCGATCTCGGACGCGTGGGTCGGGCCGGGGTCGGGATTGTTCGGCGGGCCGGGCGGGTGGAAGGTGAAGTGGTAGAGCCACGCCTGCTTGCCGATCCTGGCCATGGCGTCCGCCATCAGGCGCTGCCCCCAGGCCATGGTGTCGCCGCTCTGCGCGGCGGCCATCTTCACCGCCTCGTCGTCGGTTTTCGGCGCGTAGGCCGCCAAGGCCAGGGGCGCCAGGTCCTTGTACTGGGCGGTCAGCCGGGCTTTCAACGAGTCGACCGTCGCCTTCCCCCCGCCGCCGAAGCTGAGCTCGGCGCCGTTCGAGCCGGTCAGCATGTCGACAGGGTTCTGCCGGCCTTCGGCGAAGGTCTTCGACAGGTCCTCGGGCACGTAGTAGCCGTCGATCGTTCCGCCCTGGTTGCGGAAGCTCTTCATCACCTCCTCGGCCGACATCGCGCGCATGTCCGCCAGGCTCTTGGCCCCGGCCTTCTCCGCCGCCGCCACGGTCGCCTGCTCCTGGCGCTCGCGGGGCGCCATCTTGGCGATGCCGAGGCCCATCCACTGGCCGCTCTCGGAGATCGCCCGCTTGAACAGGCCCTTGGCCTGGGGCGAGCCGACCAGGAAGGCGTCGATGCAGGCGCCGGCCGACTGGCCGAAGATGGTCACGTTGTCCGGATCGCCGCCGAAGGCCGCGATGTTGGCCTTCACCCACTTCAGGGCGGCGATGGAGTCGCCCACGGCCTGGTTGCCCGAGGCGTTGTGGCCGGACTCCTTGGTCAGCTCCGGATGCGACAGGAAGCCGAAGGCGCCCACGCGGTAGTTGAAGGTGACGATGATCACGCCCTTCTTGGCCAGGGCGTTGCCGTCGCTGATCGGCATGTTGCCGCCGCCTTCGTTGTAGGCGCCGCCGTAGACCCACACCATCACCGGCAGCTTCTGGCCGGCCCTGGTCGCCGGGGTCCAGATGTTCAGGTTGAGGCAGTCCTCCGACATCTTCGGCGAATCCGGCAGGTCGATCGCCAGGTTCACGCCCAACGGCCGGGTCTTGGCGGACGGCTGGATGCAGACGTCGCCCCATTTGGAGCCGTCGCGCACGCCGCTCCAGTTGGCGGCGGGCTGCGGCTCGCGCCAGCGCATCGGGCCCACCGGCGGTGCGGCGAACGGAATGCCGCGGAACACGGTCACGCCGGGGGCGCTGCCAGGGATGCCGGACACCAGGCCGTTCTTGGTCTGCACCGGCTTGTCGAGCGCGGCCTGGGCGGGCGCGGCCGCGAGGACCGTGCAGGCGAGGGCCGCGAGGGCCACGCTCGCCAAGGACCGGGGCGCCAGGGACTGGGTCGCCGCGCCGGACATCAGCGTCTTTCTCATTTGCCGCTCTCCACCTTGGCGCCGGCCGGAAGGGCGAACGCGATGTACTGGTTCGGGCCGGGCTTGGGCATGCCGAAGCCGTTGGTGAACAGGCCGTTGCCGCCCACCGGGATGACCACGAACTCGCGCCCGCCGGTCTGGTAGACCGCCGGCACGCCCTCGGAGGCGGCGGGCAGGTCGTACTCCCAGATCACCTTGCCGGTGTCGGCGTCGCGGACGCGGAACTTGCGGTCGGACGAGGTGGCCGTGAACAAAAGCCCCGAGGCGGTGGCCACGGGGCTGCCGCGCGGCGCATGGCTGCCGGTGTCCTTCACCCCCTGGGCGGCCAGGGGCGCGACGTCGCCGTCCGGGACCTGCCACAGGATGTTCCCGGTGTTCATGTCGTAGGCGGTGATGGTCGACCACGGCGGGTTGATCGCGCCCAGGCTGTTGGACTGCAGCATGAAGTCGGCCGGGCCCTTGTAGGGCTTCACATCGCCGCCGCCGTTGGGCATGGCCGCCTCGGCCTTCGCCTCGATCTCGGGGTTCTTGGCCAGGGACAGGATGTTCAGCACCGGCAGCTGCTTGGACATCACGAACAGCCGCGCCCGGGTCGGGTCGACCGCCGTGGTGCCCCAGTTGGCGCCGCCGTTGTGGCCCGGCATCTGGATCGTGCCCTGGATGCTGGGGGGCGTGAAGATGCCCTCGTGGCGGGTCTTCTTGAACAGCTCGTGCAGCTTCTGCTGATCCGCCTCCGGGATGTAGGGATTGATCATGTCCTCGGTGAATTCCTGGCGGGCGAAGGGCTTGGGCCAGGTCGGGAACGGCTGGGTCGGATAGGTCTTCTCGCCCGGCACGTCGGACTGCGGCACCGGCCGCTCCTCGATCGGCCAGATCGGCTTGCCGCTGCGCCGGTCGAACACATAGAGGAAGCCCTGCTTGGACGCCTGGGCCACGATCGGGATGTCCTTGCCGTCCTTGTGGATGGTCAGCAGCTTGGGGGCCTGCGGGAAGTCGTAGTCCCACAGGTCGTGGTGCACCGCCTGGAAGTACCACTTCAGCTTGCCGGTGGCGGCGTCCAGCGCCACCAGGCTGTTGGCGTAGAGGTTCTTGCCGGCGCGGTTGCCGCCGTAGAAGTCGTATCGGGCGGTGCCGGTGGGGATGAACATGATCCCGAGCTGGTCGTCGATCGTCGACTCCGACCAGTTGTGCACCCCGCCTTCCTTCTCGTGGTCCTTCTCCGGCCAGGTCTCGGCGCCCGGCTCGCCCTTCTCGGGCACGGTGTGGAACACCCACACCAGCTTGCCGGTGCGGGTGTCGTAGGCGTGGATGTCGGCCGGGGCGGACTCGTAGTCGTAGGCCCCCGCCGGCAGGGACATGATGATCAGGTTCTTGTAGACGCGGCCCGGGTTGTCGGTGTGCAGCGGGCGCACCTTGCTGATGTCGGGCACCTTGAGGCCCACCCGCAGGTCGACCTTGCCGTTGGTTCCGAAGCCGGGGATGGCCTCGCCGGTGTCGGCGTTGATCGCCGTCAGGTCGCCGCCGACCACGTAGAACAGCCGCCGGTCCTTGCCGTCGGCGCTCTGCCAGTAGTTGAAGCCGCGGTCGCCCACCGAACCGGAATTGCGATGCCGCCAGAGTTCCTTGCCGGTGGCCGGGTCGAGGCAGACGACGGTGTTGCGCTGCGGCCCGGCCGGGCGGCGCGCCTGGCCGTTGGCGCCCACCGTGGCCGGGGCGTCGGCCTCGGGGATGTCGGAGCCCAGCACGTACATCTTGCCGCCCACCACCAGCGGCCCGAGCCGCGGCGCGGCGCCGTCGCCGGCCATGTAGGTCCAGGCCACCTGCAGCTGGCCGACGTTGGCCTTGTTGATCTGGGTCAGGGAGGAGAACTGCGAGGACGAACCGCTGCCGAGGTAGGTCGACCAGCCCTGGAAGTCGAAGCTCTTGCCGGTGGCGGGCCCTGCGGCCGGCTTTGCCGCCGGCTTCGGATCGGCCGCCGCGGCCGGGCCGCCGGCCACGCCGAGGGCCATGACGCCCGCCGAGACGGCCGCCAGCGCCGCGCCGTACATCCAGGTCCGCCGTCCAAAACGCGCGCGTGGCTGATCCGACATCACCGACGCCCTCCCGTTTGCTTTTGATTGGCCGGTCACACGATCCGCCGGCGGTATACAACAGCCTAGCCGACGTCTTCCGCTCGTGACAACCGGTCCTTGGGCCCAAGGCGGCCCGAAGGCTGTAGCGCGGCCGGATTGCGGGGATTTTGCAGCCCGCCGCGCCGCGCGCCTGAAGCGGCGTTCACGGCGATGACAAGCTCGGTGTATACAGCTATCAATCCCGCCACCGGCGGCTTAAAACGTGTCCGGTCGGGACCGTACGAAGGGAGAAAACGCCATGCCTTTGGTCAATATGAAGCCCGTCCTGCGGGAGGCCATGGAGCAGGGTTACGCCGTGGCGGCGTTCAACCTGGTCGACTACGGCACCACCAAGGCGATGATCAAGGCGGCCGAGGAGCTGAACGCCCCGGTGATCGTCCAGGTCTCGACCAAGACCATCAAGTTCTACAGCCACGCCGAGATCTACGGCTGGGTGAAGGACCTGGCCACCAATTCGCCCTCGCCGATCGTGCTGCACCTGGACCACTGCAAGGACCTCGAGGTCATCCGGAAGTGCGCCGAGACCGGCTGGACCTCGGTGATGATCGACGCCTCCGAACTGCCGTTCGAGGAGAACCTGGCCCTGTCGCGCCAGGCCTATGACATCGCCACCGCCCACGGCATCGGCCTGGAGGCCGAGATCGGCCAGATCCTCGGCGTCGAGGACGACATGGTGGTGCACGAGCACGAATCCCACCTCACCGACCCGGCCGAGGCCGAGCGCTTCTGCCAGCAGATGGACCTGGCCGCCTTCGCCGCCGCCATCGGCAGCGCCCACGGCTACTACAAGGGCGAGCCCAAGATCGCCTTCGACCTGATCAAGGAGATCAACGGCCGCACCAAGACGCCGATGGCGCTGCACGGCGGCACGGGCCTGGACGAAGCCACCATCAAGCGCTGCATCGCCAACGGCTGCGCCAAGGTGAACATCTCCACCAACCTCAAGCACGTGTTCGTCGAGAGCTTCACCGACTACCACAAGGCCAAGCCCAACGACTTCGAGCCGCTGAACCTGATCCGGGCGCAGTACGAGGCGTGCAAGGAGCTGTTCAAGGCCAAGATCGCCGAGTGCGGCGGGTCCGGCCGCGCCGCCGAACTGCTGGCCAAGGCCGCCTGAGCGAACCGGCCGTGCTGAAGGCGATCATCTTCGACTGCGATGGCGTGCTGGTGGACACCGAGCGCGACGGCCATCGGGTGGCGTTCAACCGCGCGTTCGCGGCGCTGGGCATCGACGCCGAATGGGACGTTCCTCTGTATGCGGAGCTTCTGCTCATCGCCGGCGGCAAGGAGCGCATGCGGGCCTATTTCGACCGCTTCGGCTGGCCTCAGGGCCGGGCCGAAACCCGGGACGAGCTGATCCTGGCCCTGCACAAGACCAAGACGGCGATCTTCGTCGACCTGATCGCCGGCGGCGAGCTGCCGCTGCGCCCGGGCGTCATGCGCATCGTCGACGAGGCGATCGCCGCCGGCGTCCGGCTCGGGGTCTGCACCACCTCGGCCTTCGAGTCGATCGACGGGGTGCTCAACCTGCTGGGCCCCGAGCGTAAGGCCAAGTTCGACTTCGTCCACGCCGGCGACGTGGTGAAGAAGAAGAAGCCCGATCCGGAGATCTACGAGCTGGCCAAGCAGTCGCTCGGCCTGCCGGTCCACGAGTGCATCGTGATCGAGGACAGCCGCAACGGCCTGCTGGCCGCCACCGGCGCGGGCCTGCCCACGGTGATCACCACCAGCGCCTACACCACCGACGAGGACTTCACCGGGGCCGCCATCGTCGTCCCCGAGCTCGGCGACGCGCCGCACGTGCGGCTCACGCTCGAGGACCTCGGCAAGCTTGCAGCAAAACGCGCCGCGTAGTCGGCTGAGGCCGGCGGCCCCAGGCCCGGGGCAAAGTCCGGCGGCGATAGGGAGGCAGTACCCATGAGTGAGATCACGCTCGACACCATCGAGCGCGGGATGAAGGCGACCTGCGGCACCGTCCTGCGCAACGAGATCTATTTCTGCGAGCTCGACGCCCTGGCCGGCGACGGCGACTTCGGCAATTCCCTGGCGGCCGGCTTCCGCGTGATCGAGACCGACCTGCCGACGCTCGACAAGAGCACCATCAACGGCTGGCTGCTGAAGATCAGCATGATCATCTCCAAGCACACCGGCGGCTCGTCGGGCCCCCTGTGGGGCACCGCCTTCATGCGCGCGGCCATGATCGCCAAGGACAAGGCCGTCCTCACCCTGGAAGACCTGGAGAAGATCGTCCAGGCCGCCATCGAGGGCATCCAGGCCCGCGGCGGCGCCCAGCCGGGCGACAAGACCCTGATCGACAGCCTGATCCCGGTGCGCGACGCCATCGCCGCGCACAAGGCCGACGGCGACACCGCCGCCGCCCTGCGCGACGCCGCCAACGCCGCCGCCGAAGCCGCCGAGACCGCCAAGAGCTGGGTCGCCAAGCGCGGCCGCCAGCAGTTCACCGGCGAGCGCTCCAGCGGCACGCCCGATCCCGGCATGGTCGCCATCGCGACCATCCTCAACGACCTCTGCACCGAGTTCGGCGTCAGCCGGTAAGCCGCCGGCTGGGCCTGATCGCCAAACCGTAGAAATGACCGTCATAGGGGAGTGAGATGCGCAAGTTCCTGAACGATCCCAACAAGTTCGTCGCCGAGATGATCGAGGGCGTGCACCTCGCCAACCCGGGCAGGTTCAAATATGTGCCCGAATTCAACCTGCTCTACCGCGCCGACCGGCCGGACAACAGCAAGGTCTCGGTGGTGCAGGGCTCGGGCTCGGGCCATGAGCCGGCGCACATCATGGCGGTGGGCCCGGGCATGCTCGACGCCGCCTCGCCGGGCGCGGTGTTCGCCGCCCCGCCGGTCGACACCTGCTTCGCCTGCATCGAGGCCCTGCAGTCCGACGCCGGCGTGCTGGTGCTGATCAACAACTACCAGGGCGACCGCATGAGCTGGGACATGGCCATCGAGATGGCCCAGGCCCAGGGCATCAAGGTCGAGAAGTTCATCATCAACGACGACGTGGCGGTGCCGGACTCCACCTATTCGATCGGCCGCCGCGGCGTGGCCGGCAACTTCTTCGTCATCAAGGCCCTCGGCGCCGCCGCCGAGGCCGGGGCCAGCATGGAAGAGCTGCTGGCGCTGGCCGACAAGGTCAACAGGAACGTCCGCTCGTTCGGCGTGGCCCTGTCGTCCTGCGTCCCGCCGCTGAAGGGGTCCCAGCTGTTCGACATCGCCGACGACGAGATGGAGGTCGGCATCGGCATCCACGGCGAGCCTGGCCGGCGCCGCGACAAGATCAAGCCGGCCGACGCCATCATCGACGAGATGTTCGACGCCATCGCCACCGACCTGCCGTTCAAGTCCGGCGACCGCGTGGCGATCATGGTCAACGGCCTCGGCGGCACGCCGATCAGCGAGCTCTACGTCCTCTACCGCCACGCCCACCAGCGCGCCGAAGCGGCCGGCATGACCATCGTGCGCAACTACGTCGGCGAATACTGCACCTCCCTGGAAATGGCCGGCGCCTCGCTCACCCTGCTCAAGCTCGACGCCGAGCTGGAAAAGCTGCTGGCCGCCCCCGCGGAGATCCCGATCCGGGTGTTCTGAGACCGTCGCTTCCGGGCGAAATAGGAGAGGGCGGGTCTGCGAGGGCCCGCCCTTTTCCTTGCCTGCCCCAAACCGCCGTCATCTCGGACGTATCGCAGACAGGGCGCGCAAATCCGAATCCGGCAGTTCTGCCCCGCTGCGGCTTTCTGGGCGTTAGAGCTGCCATTTCGCCGTGGACGCCAGCCTGATCAAGGCCGACGCCAACCGCCAGCGATGCGGGCCGGGCGAGGAAGGCCTGCCGCCGGAAGCGGCCAGCCGCGCCATCGATGAGTACCTGGCGGCGCCGGACGACGCCGGTCACGCCGAAGTTCACCTCGCCGGCCGACCCGGCGTCCCGCTGGACCGGCGCGGACAAGGGCCTGGCCTTCTTCGCCGACGCCACCACCTACCTGATCGACCTGGATCACGCGGTGATCGTCGACGTCGAAGCGTCCGCCGCCGGGCCTTCTCCATCCCCTGTCAGACCTTTAGCGATCTGTCTTGGGCTGAGCTCCACGTAAGGGCCTACCCTTCCTGCGGGGCGGTTGATCCGAGGATCTGTCGCCGGACTTCGCCAGCCACCGGGACGAGGCTCTGCGCGGAGGTCTCCCCTATGAGGCCGTAGCCCAGCCCCCTGTCGATCCACGCCACGCCGCCGAGGCCGTCGTTGGACTGGTCACTCAGGCCTTCGGTGACTTTCCGCGCCATTGGCCGCACGAACAAGGCGATCCGTGAGGACAATGCCCCTTCGTAGAGGAACAGCGCCGCCGGGCCGTGCGGCGTTGCGACCAGGCGGCCGCCAATCAGGCGATACCCGGCCTTGGTCAGGTTCGGGGGTGACACCGACCTGTGCAGCCGGTTCGAGACCCATTTCGCCAGCACCGTTTCATCGCTGGCCCGGAATTCGACCGGCCGCGTGCTGTCCATGGCATAGACCTTGTAGTTGTCGGCCGCTTCGCGGCTGAGCGCGGCCACTCCGACCTGTGGCGGGATGAATCGGCCGCGCGCGGACCATCCGCCGGCGAGGCCCGTCGACAGCGCCAGGAGGACCGCGGCGGCGGCCCGCCAGCCAGGGCCCGGCCGGCTTGCCCGCCGCGTCGCCGCCAGGCGGCGCAGATTGAGTCCCGGCGGCAGGGGTTCATGGACGACGCCGTTCAGCGCATCCCGCAGAGCCTGGCGCTGGGCGGCGTAGGCGTCCACCCGGGCGCGGGCCTCCGGGTGGGCGTCCAGATAAAGCTCGACCGCGATCCGGCGGTCAGGGTCGAGCCGGTTGTCGACGAACCCGTGCAGGTCCTCCTCGAGGATCGGACTTTGGTCGTTCACTTGACCCTCCGCAGGTTGGGCCGCTCCGCCGCCAACGGTGGCGCTTCGAGCGTGACGCGAAGACGTTCGCGGGCCCGCGACAAGCGCGACATGACCGTGCCGATTGGCACGCCCAGGACGGCCGCCGCTTGGTCGTAGGAAAGGTCCTCGACCCCCACCAGCAGCAGGACGCTGCGATGGTCTTCGCGCAGCGCCGCCAGGGCCTCCAGCACCTCGGCGCCCCTCAGTCCGGACTCCTGGCCGGGCGCCACAGCCAGGGCGGCGTCGTCGGTGTCGACCAGGGACTGGTGAAGCCCCCGCCGCGCCCGGCGGCGAAGCCGGCTGACCGAAAGATTGTGCAGGATCGCAAACAGCCAGGCCCGGACATCGCCGGTCGCTCGTCTCTGATCCCAGCGGCCGATCGCCCGCTCGAGCGCATCCTGGACCAGGTCGTCGGCGTCCGCCTGATCCCTGAGCAACGCCCGCGCATAGCGCCGCATCGCCGGGATCTGAGGTTCGACGAGGGCGAGGAGATCGTCCACCGGATAGCCCGCCGCCTACTGTATCTGCACCGGGCTGCCGGGCCGGTCCGGGGTCCCGGGGGCGATCACGAGATATCGATGCATGTCTGTGGCTGGGCCCAAGACGAGTTGGCGGATGGGACCGGCGGCGTTGACGATCGCCGAGCCCGCCGGATTGGTCTTGAAGCTGGCCAGAGGCAGGAGCGCACCGCTCCCGTCCGCGTGCTCCGCGAGCGCCAGCACATAGGGCGCCTTCGGCCGCAGGCCAGTGACGGAGGCCTGCAGCACCTGGATCAGGCCCTGGTCGAACAGGGCCACGCTTGTCGGCGGGGCGCCGCCGCTTTTGGCCCGAAGCACGACCTGCGCCGACTGTCCCGACAGGCCGAGGGGCGTCAGGCCGGCCCGGCCATCGCCCTCCGGCACGGCGTCCGGCACGTAGTTCAGCGCCTGCGGGGCCTGGCCGATCGGAATGGTCGCAGTGACGGTGTTGGTCAGGGTGTCGATCGCCGCGACTCCATCGCCGTTCTCCAGTCCCACATAGATCCGGCTGCCGTCTCCCGAAGGCCACAGGCCATGCGGCAGCCGTCCGACGGGAATGGTGGCCACCTTGCTGAAGTCGTCGCGGCGGAAGACCTCGACCTGGTTGAGTCCCCCCACGGTGACGTAGGCGAAGCGGCCCTTGGCGTTGTCGGCGAAATTGACATGGTTGGTGATCGGCCCGGTATCGAGCACCTTCAGGGTGTTGAACGGCGGCCGGGCGTTGATCGCCACGACCTTGCCGACGTCCTTCAGGGTGTACCACACCTGCTCGCCGTCGGGCGTGGCGGCGATGTTCGGGCAGAATGGGCTCGGCTGCGCCGCCTGGCCGACCTCCTTGTGGGTCCCGGCGTCGAACACCACCAGCTCGGGATTGAAGGAAGAGCAGACGTAGGCGTAGCGGCCGTCGGGCGAGAAGATGGTCATGCCCGGTCCGCCCGGGGTCTTGATGCGGCCGGTCTCCTCGTAGCTGACCGGATCGAGCACTGAGATGTAGTCCTCTCCACGCACCGTCACCCACACCTCGCGGCCGTCGGGGGTGAAGAAGGCCTCATGCGGGGAGCGGCCGATGTAGGTCGTGTGCTTCACCCGGTTGGTGGCCGAGTCGATGAAGGTCACCGAATTGGAGCCGATCGAGACCACGGCGAGGGTCTTGTGATCCGGCGAGAAGCCCATGCCGTGGACGAGCACCTGGCCCTTGTACAGCGGGCTGAAGTTCCCCGGCTGCGGATCGCCCAGGCGGATGACGCCGACGAGTGTGTTGTCGGCGGGATCGATCACGGAAACGGTGTTGGAGAACTGATCCGCCGAATACACCCGGTCGCGGTGGCTGATGGGAATATCGGGCGCGGCCGACGGGACGGGCGCCTGGCCGGCTCGGGCGGCGCAAAGCGGAGCAAGGGCCGCGATGGCCGTGGCGATGAGTAGAGGGCGCATGGATCGGCTCCTGTTGTTCAATGGCGACGCCCGCCCGTCACGGGCGCGATCGCGGGTTCGGAGGGCGGCAGGGGACGGCCGACGGCCAGCCGCATGGCGGCGATCTCCTGCAGCTGATCGACGATGATCTCCTGGGCGATCCGGCGCAGTTGCTCGTTGCGGCCGTAGCGCAGTTCGAGCCGCGCCATGTCGATCGCGCCCTGGTGATGGGGCTCCATCAGGGCGACGAAGTCCGCGTCGATGTCGCCGCTGGGCATGGCCGACATTCCCGACATCATGCGCCGCATGGCGACGGCGTTGTCGGCGAGGAAGGCCTGCTCCGTCGTTCCGGCGCCCACCGTCCCGCCTGCGAGCACGACCGCCGAACCGGCGAGGATGGCGGCCGCCAAGGCCAGAAGACGGACAGGGCGCATGTCGCGGTTTCCCGATGCTGATGCAGGATGGACGCCCTGGCGCGGCGTCTATTCCGTCCGGCGAGCGATATTTTTCGCGGCCCGGAATATCGGCCCGTCCGCGGCGTCCATGTCGTCATGAAGCGCACGAGGACGCCCATGCCCCCCATCGACCGACGCTGCATCCTCGGCCCTGCCCTGGCCGCGGGCGGCCTCGCCATCGCCGTCAACACCCTCGCCCTCAAGGCCGCTGACTGGATTCCCCTGGCCACCGCCAGGGGCGGCCTGCTGCGGCTGATCAGGCCCTGGTGCGGCCCGATCCTGCAGGCGTCTGGCGTCGCGGCGGCTTGGCGCCGGGCCGGCGCGCCTGCGCCTGGCTCGCCTGCGTTCCAGATCGGGTTCCACGTCGCCGTCGGCTTGGCGATGGCGCTGTTCTACGCCTTTGTGCTGGAGCCGCTCCTGACCGGGCGGCCTTGGCTGAAAGGCGCGACCTACGCCCTGGCGGTCTGGTTCCTGAACGCCGTGGTCGTGCTGCCCGCCACCGGCGAAGGGTTCGCCGGCTCGGCCCACCTCACGCTCGCGGGCATGGTCTGGTTTGCCGGAGCCCACATCCTGTTCTTCGTGCCACTGGCGATCCTCTTCGCCGCTCTCCGGGTTGGCCTTCGTCCAGGCGGCGCCTGACATCGTCGACCGGTGGTCCAGGAGAATTGAGCGCGTGATCGCTGATCCGATGGCGGCGTTCGCGCGAGCTGAACGCATGCGAACAGCACTGCTTCCACGCCTGACTTGGGACGCGGCGGCGGTCGATTTCGCTGCGGCGGTTCAGCACGCGTTGAGCTGACGCAGCACCGGGCCGGCCCGGTCCGCGCGAAAGCAGATGGGGTGGATGGCTCCCGCTCCCGACCTCGAAGGGCCAAAGGGGTTGCTGTCACGCAAACCCGAGCCTGGGCGCCGCGAAAGCCGCCGCGTGTCGCCACGGTGGCCATGGCCGATCATGTCGCCTGGGCGATCTGGGCGATCATGGTGCGAGGCGAGACCGATCGCGCGCCGGCGGCGCTGGAGGCCGCTGCCGCCTGAAGCCCTGGAGTTGCAAGGACGATGTGAAGTGATGGCGAACCGCCGGGTTCGATCCTTGCGCCCGTCAGGGGGACTTCAGCAGCCAGGAAAAGGCCCGCCGCAGGAAGTCCTCGCCATTGGACCTCACGACCTCGCCGTGCGCGAGGACGACATGCTCCGGATGCTCCTCGATCAGGGCGCGGATCTTGGGTCGCGCGCTGGCCCGGTGGCGGAAGCTGATCCGGTAGTCGATGGGTGGATGACCCCACCCTTCGACCATCTTCGAATGCCTCGCGATCGACCGCAACCACCACGGCCAATGCGTCTCCAGGAAGGCCTGGCTGAAGGTCTGCGACAGGTCGGCGATGATCGCCGTGCGGGATGCGCGATGGAAGAAGATCAGCTCCTGCACGAACGGGGAATTTGCGAAGTGGAACTGGTCGATCTGCCCGCTCCAATCCGGCGGAGGGACATCGGTCAGCCTCCCGGAAAAGTCGAGATCTGCGCGCTTGGCGACAGTCGCCTTGGTTCCCCAGAGTTTCGCTTCCGGGAAAGCCGCCTGCCAAGACTTCAGGAACAGATAGTGCAGGTTGCTGGGGCTGACGATGTGCCTGACCGGGCCGAGCGTCCGGACCTCATTCTCCAGCGCCTCCGTCTTCTCGATCGGCGACCAAAGCCAAAGGCCGCCATCGGCGAGACGCACGACCGCCATGCGCGTCGGGTAGTCGAACCCGTTGAACGAGACGATCCCGCCATCCGCAAACCAAAGGTCCGACCCGAGCGGCTCCAGCATGGTCGCCGATGTTAGCCTTCGCTTGGCCGCTTCCCAACCTTCGCTTCTGTTCGGTCTTTCGGCCGGCATGCGCCAGTTCCGGGCGGTCTGATGGTGTCCGCTCCCGGGCGATGGCCGATGCTCGGTTCGGCCCGGCGTCGAAGGTGGGCGAGCTTGACAAATCGCTTGCCGGAGTTCATGATTTGTTCCGAAATGAGTGCCGCCGCTGCCTTGGACGAGATTGCCGGCGACCCCGACGACGGCGGGGTCGATGAGCTGCGCGACCTGCAGAGGCTGGACGAGCTGGCCGACTACGGCCGCGACATTGCCCGGGCGATCGCCCAGCGGGTGCAGGCGGCGCAGCCGGACCAGCCGGTCGCCGAGCTGCAGGCCGCGGCCATGGCCTATGCGCGGGTGGCGCGGGCGGTGCGCCTGACCGTCATGCTGAAGGCCCGGCTGGCCGGGGCGCCGGCGGACGCCCAGACGGGCTCCGACACCGAGGCGAACGCGGCCGACACCGAAGCCGAGGACGTCCGCAAGTTCCGCGTCGAGCGCATCATCGAGCGCGTGGCCCGGGCCCGCCATGCGGACGACGAGGACGAGGTCGACCGCCTGACGACCGAGGCGGCCGAACGCCTCGACGACGACGACCTCTACGGCGGGGTGCTGGAGCGGCCGATGAGCGAGCTCATCGCCCTGATCTGCCGCGACCTCGACCTTACGCTCGACTGGAGCCGCCTGGCCGGGGAGGCCTGGGCCAGGCAGGAGATCGCCGGCGGCCAGCCCGGCTGGCCCCTGGCGGCGCTGGCGTCGGCGCGTGCTCCGCCGGCGACTGAGGAAAGGGCGTTCCGCCGCGATACCGGTTGAACCGGCGCAAGGCCGGGTTCAGTTCGCACTTCAAAGGGCATCGCTGCTGAATGCCCCGTCCACCACTTTCCCAACCTTGGGCTTTGCCGAAGGCGTTCGCATGATCGCCGCCGGCGATCACAGGGCTCACCCCCCTCCCCCGCGAGCGGGGGAGGTCGCACCTTGCGTCAGCCCTTGGGCGCAGCGGCCGGGGGTGCTGCGCCCGCCGCCGGCCGCGCGCCCGGTCCGGGGCCGAGGTTCGCCGGCCTTGGCGGCGCCAGCAACGCCGGGTCGGAGCCGCCCTTGTGCTTGTCGGTGGCGGGCAGGGCGCCGCCGAAGTTGGTGGTCACCTTCTCGCCGGCCATCTCCTGGAAGGCCACGTCGATGTTCATCAGGGCGCGGGCGGCGGGCGAGGAGCCGTACTCCATGCCGGGCAGCAGGTCGTGGGTCAGGTAGGGCTTGAAGTCGGGGTTCTTCTGCAGCTCGGCCAGGGCGTCGTCGGGGGTCTTGCCGGCGTCGTAGGCCTTCCTGGCCTCGGTGACCACGGCGCGGTCGAAGGCGGCCATGTGCACCATGCCCTGCCAGGTGTTGACGTTGCCGTGGCCCTCGATCACCAGGTCGACGTTCTTGATACCCTTCTGCGCCTTCTCCAGGGTGTCGGGCAGGGCGATGACGCTGCCGTCGGTGCCGGGGTCGATCAGCGGGGCCATGTTCCAGGCCATCAGGTCGCCGATGGCCATGGCGCGCACCGCGGGGAACACCACGAAGATGTCGTTGTCGGTGTGGCCGCGGCCGAAATAGTAGAGGTCGATGCGGTCCTTGCCGCTCAGCACCGAGCGCTTGTCGCCGAAGCTGATGTTGGGGTCCTGGGCCGGGTCGGCCAGGGGGCCGCGCGGCCCCGGCGGAGCGGCGATCGCCGCCTCCACGCGCTTCTTCAGGTTCTCGTGCGCCACCACGTCGATGGTCGGGTAGAGCGCCTTGATCTCCTTGTTGGAGCCGTTGTGGTCGGGGTGGGAGTGGGTGTTGATGATCATGATCACCGGCTTGTCGGTGACCGTCTTGACCAGGTCGAGGATGGCCTGGCCGTTGTTGGCCACCTTGGTGTCGACCAGGACCACGCCCTTGTCGGTGACGAAGAAGGTGGTGTTGCCGCACGAGCAGCCGTCGAAGATCTTGTAGAGGTTGTCCCGGACCTTCATCAGGTCGCCCTTCCTGGCGGGGGGCGGGGCGCCGCCGGTCCGCTGGGCGGCCGCGATGCCGGCCACGGCCAGGCCGGCCGCCACGATCGTCGACAGGATCGCTATGCGCTTCATGCGTTTCCCCCCGGGAAGAACACCCGTTGTACGAACCAGAACGCCCCCGCGGCGATCACCACATAGGAGCCCGCCACCGCCACCCGGCGCCCGATCGTCGGGTTCTGCCGCCTGACGAATTCCAAGGTCGTGGCCAGTATACAAACGATGATGAGCTGGCCGATTTCAACGCCGACATTGAACGAGAACAGCGACCAGGCCAGCGCCTCGCGCGGCAGGCCGAACTCCTTGAGCACGCTGGCGAAGCCGAAGCCGTGCACCAGGCCGAACAGGGCCGCGGCGAAGGCCCGGAGGTCCTTGCCGCCGCCGCGCATCAGGTTGTCGGCGCCGACCACGACGATGGTCAGGGCGATGGCCGGCTCGGTGATCGAAGCGGGCGGGGCGAAGATGTTCAGCGCCGCCAGCGACAGGGTCAGGCTGTGGCCGAGGGTGAAGGCGGTGACGATCTTGACCAGGGTCTTCCAGCTTCCGCCGAGCAGCAGCAGGGCGCACAGGAACAGGATGTGGTCCGGACCGATCAGGATGTGGTGGATGCCGGCCGGCACGAACGTCCGGATCACCTCCACCGCCCCCGCCGTCGTGCCGAAGAAGTAGGTCCGCTCGGGCGCGGCGTGGCTGAAGATCCACTGCTGGCGCAGGCGTCCGTCCTGGTAGACGTTGACGAAGGTCTGGTGGTTGGCGTCGTAGGGGAACAGGTCGGTGTGCACCCCGAGCGAGCCCGCCGCGACGTTGGCGATGCGGTAGGAGAACCGGATCTGCTGCTGGTCGGGGATCGGCGTGGCCCCGGTCCATTGCAGGGTCAGCGGCCGGTCGCCCGCACGCAGGTAGAGGCCCCGGTCCAGGCGGGCGGTGATGTCCTTCAGTCGCGGCTGCAGCACCGCCGGGTCGTAGAGCCGCTCGGCCGGCGAGACGCCCAGGTCGTGGGCCGGGTCGGCCACGTGGACCGTCAGGGTCCCGTCGGCGACGCCGTCGTGCAGGTTCACGTCGAGATAGCTGAACGGGGCCGGATGGGCCAGGGCGGGCGCCGCCGCGAAGAGGACGGCCAGCAGCGCCAGCAGCTGGACCAGGCGCGCCGGCCAGGGGAGTCGAACACGGGTCAAGGATGCCCCCAAACGATCAAACGAAGCGGGCGCCGGACGGGTGACTCCGCCGGCGCCCGGCATGGCTCATTGCCGCGACTGCGGTCGCTGCGGCGCCGCTTCGGCCCGCGGCTCGCCGGTGGGGTTGGCCGGCGAGGGCGCGCTGCGGTTGGCGTCCGCCGGCGAAGCCTCGCCCGAGGCGATCTTCGAGCGCAGGGCGCGGTTGGCGACGATGTAGTTGCGGATCTGCTCGTCGCCCTCGTGGCAGGCGTATTCGTAGAACTGGTACTGCTCGTTGCGCGGCCAGTCGACGCGCAGGGTGAAGGGCTTGGTCCAGACCTTGGGATCCGAATAGGTCATCTCGTAGGTCATGGTGTTGGCGTTGATCAGGGTGAAGCGCTCGGTGACCTTGGCCTCCGGGCTCATCGGCACGGTGTTCCACGCCGGGGTCGGGCCGCCGATGGTGGCGGCGTTCAGCGGCGCGGCGCCCGGGCGGATGTTGGTGGTCTCGACCACCAGGGTATTGCCGTCCCAGTGGCCGCGGCTGACGCCCATCCAGTCGCTGATCGCCTTGGGCGGCGGCCCGCGCCCGTCGAGCGGGATGATGCGGGCGTCGTGGATCATCTCCAGGTTGATGACCACGTAGCCCGGCGACTGCAGGATCTGCACGCCGTTGTTGTAGCGGAACGGCAGCATCGAGGCGGGGAAGCCGCGGGTGATGCAGCGGTCCCAGCTGTCGAAGTCGGTCACCCAGTCGAAGGTCTGGCCGGTGACCCAGCTCGAGCGGCCGAGCGCCGTCATCCGCTTGCCGTACTCGGTCAGCTCGGGCAGGCGGCCGTTGTCGGGGTCGATCAGCATGGAGGTGCGCCGGCCGGCGCCGGTCATCTCCACCCAGTTGCCCTGGCCCAGGCGGTTGGCCTTGGTCTCGGCGGCGGCGGCGGTCTTGAACTTCTCGATGTTCTCCGAGATCGCCTTGTATTCCTCGTCCGAAAGCCACACCCGCTTGCCCTGCTCGGGGGTGCGCTGGATCGACAGGCCGCCGATGGCGTCGATGGGCCACATGCCGCGCAGATCCGGGTCGCCCCAGGCGGTCTTCTTGGGCTGGTAGGCCTTGGACACCGGCGGGAGCACATAGAGCTCCTTGGGCAGCTTGCTTTCGTCCACCTTGGGCAGGTTGCGCGTCATGCTCGAGCCGACGCGCGGCGGCGGGGCGTCGCCGGGCTTGGACGGGGGCACGTCGGGCCGCGGCGCGGCCTGCTGGGCCACGGCCGGCGCGAGGCCGATCGTCAGGGCCGCGGCGGCCGCGAAAAGAGCGATACGGGTGTTCATTCGCCCATCTCCCATGGTTTCCCCCCGAGGGCTTCCGCCTCGATTCTTACCACGCGGAACCGGCGCCACAATGTCGACGCCTACTGCCGCGCCCGTCGCTGGTCCTCGGCCGGCTGCGCCTCGGCCCGGGGCTGGGCGGCGGCGTCCGCGGCGGGCGCCGGAGCCGGGGCCTGGGCCGCCGGCGCGCGGCGGCGACGGCCGGCCGCCTCGTCCGGCGTGATCTCGCCCGAGGCCAGCTTGGCGCGCAGGGCGCGGTTGGCGACGATGTAGTTGCGCACCTGCTCGTCGCCCTCGTGGCAGGCGTATTCGTAGAACTGGTACTTCTCGTTGCGCGGCCAGTCGACCCGCAGGGTCCAGGGCGCCGTCCACACCTTGGGATCGCTGTAGGTCATCTCGTAGGTGAGGGTGTTGGGGTTGATCAGGGTGAAGCGCTCGACCACCTTGGCGTCGGGGCTCATCGGGATGGTGTTGTTCGGCGGCGTGCCGAGGGTGGCCATGTTGATCGGCGAGGCGCCGGGCCGGATGTTGGTGGTCTCCACCACCAGGGTGTTGCCCTCCCAGTGGCCGCGGCTGATGCCCATCCAGTCGGTGACGCCCTTGGGCGGAGCCGGCGCGTTGCCGATCGGGATGATGCGGGCGTCGTGGATCATCTCCAGGTTGACGACCACATAGCCCGGCGACTGTAGGATCTGCACGCCGTTGTTGTAGCGGAACGGCAGCATCGAGGCGGGGAAGCCGCGGGTGACGCAGCGGTCCCAGCTGTCGAAGTCGGTCACCCAGTCATAGGTCTGGCCGGCCACCCAGCTCGAGCGGCCGATGGCGTTCATGTGCTTGCCGTACTCGGTCAGCTCCGGCAGGCGGCCGTTCTTCGGCTCGATGATCATCGAGGTGCGGCGCCCGGCGCCGGTCATCTCGACCCAGTTGCCCATGCCCAGGCGGTTGGCCTTGGTCTCGGCGGCGGCGGCGCCGCGCTGCTTCTCCATGCGGTCGGAGACGACCTTGTATTCCGCGTCGGTCATCCACACGCGGTCGCCCATCTGGGCGGGGCGCTGCAGCAACAGGCCGCCGATGGCGTCGATGGGCCACATGCCGCGCAGGTCAGGGTCGCCCCAGGCGGTCTTCTTGGGCTGGTAGGTCTTGGACACCGGCGGGAGCACGAACAGCGCCTTGGGCATCTTCGACTGGTCTTCCAGCTTCACCGGGCCGGCGGCCGGGGCCTGGGCCAGGGCCGGCGCCGCGCCGAGGGTCAGGGCGGCGGCGGCGGCGAACAGAGCGATACGGATCTTCATTCGCCCATCTCCCATCTTGGCTTACTGGCGGGCCTGCGGCTGGCCGGCGGGCTGGGCCTCGGCGCGCGGCTGCGGCGCCTGAGCGGCCGGGGCCTCGGCCGCCGGCGCACGGCGGCGACGGCCCGAGGCCTCTTCCGGCGTGATCTCGCCCGAGGCGACCTTGGCGCGCAGGGCGCGGTTGGCGACGATGTAGTTGCGGATCTGCTCGTCGCCCTCGTGGCAGGCGTATTCGTAGAACTGGTAGTTCTCGTTGCGCGGCCAATCCATCCGCAGGGTGAAGGGCTTGGTCCAGACCTTCGGATCCGAGTAGGTCATCTCGTAGGTCATGGTGTTGGCGTTGATCAGGGTGAAGCGCTCGACGACCTTGGCGTCCGCGGTCATCGGGATGGTGTTGTAGGCCGGCGTCGGACCGCCGATCGAAGCCGCGTTGAGCGGCGCGGCGCCCGGGCGGATGTTGGTGGTCTCGACCACCAGGGTGTTGCCTTCCCAGTGGCCGCGGCTCATGCCCATCCAGTCGCTGATGGACTTCGGCGGCGCCGGGGTGTTTCCGATCGGGATGATGCGGGTGTCGTGGATCATCTCCAGGTTGATGATCACATAGCCGGGCGACTGCAGGATCTGCACGCCGTTGTTGTAGTGGAACGGCAGCATCGACGCGGGGAAGCCGCGGGTGACGCAGCGGTCCCAGCTGTCGAAGTCGGTCACCCAGTCGTAGGTCTGGCCGGGCACCCAGCTCGAGCGGCCGATGGCCTCCATGTGCTTGCCGTATTCGGTCAGCGGCGGCAGGCGGCCGTTCTTCGGATCGACGACCATGCCGGTGCGGCGGCCCGCGCCGGTCATCTCGACCCAGTTGCCCATGCCCAGCTTGTTGGACTTGGTCTCGGCGGCGGCGGCGGCGCGCTGCTTCTCCATGCGGTCGGAGACGACCTTGTATTCCTCGTCGGTCAGCCACACCCGGTCGCCCATCGAGGCCTTGCGCTGGATGTTCAGGCCGCCGATGGCGTCGATGGGCCACATGCCGCGCAGGTCCGGGTCGCCCCAGGCGGTCTTCTTGGGCTGGTAGGTCTTGGACACCGGCGGGAGCACGAACAGCGCCTTGGGCATCTTCGACTGGTCTTCCAGCTGGGTGGACTCAGGCGGTCCGCCGAAGCCCTGGGCCATGGCCGGCGCGATGCCGATCGCCAGACAGGCCGCAGCCGCAAAAAGCGCGATACGGGTCTTCATCCGCCCATCTCCCACGTTCGTTTCCCCCAAGTTCGTTCTGTTTCGACGTTATATCGCGCAGCGCCGGGGCCGCGATTTCGCCGGCGCAACCTTACGGCCGCGCGCGGCCGTTCGCAACGAATTGTATACAGCTGTGCAGCGGCTTCACTGGCTCAGCCGCGCCTGCATCTCGGGCGAGAGCTTCAGGCCGCAGTTGGTGGTCTTGCAGGCCGTGATCGTGTGGACGTAGCGGATCTTGCCCTTCTCGATGCGGAAGGTGTGGAAGTCCGGGACCTTGTTGGCGCCGAAGTGCGAGAGCACCGCCACCGCGCCCAGCTCCGGGTCGATGACGTAGGTGCGGTCGACGATCGGCACGCCGCTCGGCACGCCCACATTGCAGCTGTCGTCCGGGTTCAGGCTGCCGGGCTGGGCCTTGCTGGTGTAGAGGCCGCCCTCGAGGCGCGCGCAGGGCGTGCCCCACGGCACCTTGACGGTCTTGTCGTTGAACAGGTCGAGGTAGGCGTCGGCGGCGGCCTGCAGGGCCTGGCGGCTGTCGCGGTCGGCGGCCGCGATCGGGCCCCAGTTCTCGGCTTGCGAGTACTTCCTGGTGCTGGCGGGGTTGAACAGCCAGCCGTTGACCTTGTCGGTCCACACCACCTGCATGCCGGACACCGCGTCGCCGCGGGTGTTGACGATGGTTCCGACCACCATGGGATTGGCGGGGTTGGTCGCCACCGCCTCGACGAACACGGAGCAGGTGGTGGTGTCGAGCAGGGCGCGGTGGAAGTCGATCTTCATCGGCTTGGACAGCAGGCCGGTCGACATCGTCGCGTTCTGCATCTGCTCGTTGTAGTCGACCCACAGGTTCATGTGCATCTTGATGGGGTCGGCGGCCTCCTGGGCGGCGATGTAGTCGTCCACCGTGTACTGCAGGTCTTCGCGCGTGCAGCCCTGGGCCGAGGCGGACGTGGCCGCCAACAGCATGGCGCCGGCCGCCGCGGCTGCGGCGAGACCCGCCCGACGCGCCCTTCCGGCGCGATCCTTCCGATCACGATCGAGGGCCATGGCCGTACCTCCCAGATAGGCTCTTCTTTTGTATACCATCACCCATTGTTGCAGGCCTGTCACTACGGCGGGCCCGCCTGAACGATGATCACGCAAGAGCTGCCGGGAGGCTTCCCTAGGCGGCCTCGACGCCCAGCAGCGACAGGAACCGGCCGCGCAGGGCGGCCGCCGTTTCGCCCCGGCGCGGGCCCTGGGGCAGGGCGATCGGCACGTCGGCGGCCAGGCGCCCGTCCTCCAGCACGATGGCCCGGTCGGCCAGGGCGATGGCCTCGTCCACGTCGTGGGTCACCAGCAGGACGGCGGGGGCGTGGGCGCGCGACAGCTTGCCCAGCAGGGCGTGCATGCGGATGCGGGTGAGGGCGTCGAGCGCGCCGAACGGCTCGTCGGCCAGCAGCAGCTCGGGGCCGCGGATCAGGGCGCGGGCCAGGGCCACGCGCTGCTGCTCCCCGCCCGACAGCTCGTGCGGCCAGGCCTGTTCGCGGCCGTTGAGCTCGACCTCGGCCAGGGCCAGGGCGCCGCGCCGGCGGCGGTCGGGCCCGACGGCGCCGAGGGTGACGTTGTCGAGCGCCCGCTTCCAGGGCAGCAGGCGCGCGTCCTGGAACACCACCGCCACGCGGTCGGGCCGCACGATGATTCCTTCGCCCTCGGCCTCGTGGTCGAGGCCGGCCAGGGCGCGCAGCAGGGTGCTCTTGCCCGAGCCGCTGCGGCCGAGCAGGGCGACGAACTCGCCGCGGCGGATGTCGAGGTCGACGCCGTTGAGCACGCCCTTCAGGGTGTAGCGGCGCGTCAGGCCGCGGATGCTGACCACGGGGGGAGACACGAGGTTCGTCTGGGGGATCATCGGGCCAGGGTCCGGCGCCAGGACAGCATGCGCCGCTCCAGGAGGCGCACGGCGGCGTCGGAGGAGAGGCCCAGGGCGGCGTAGACCACCAGCCCCACCAGCATCACGTCCGACTGGGCGTAGTTGCGCGCCAGGGTGACCATGTAGCCGATGCCCGAGGTGGCGTTGAGCTGCTCGACCACCACCAAGGCCAGCCAGGCCGCCGTGACCCCGAAGCGCAGGCCGAGCAGCAGGCCCGGCAGGGTCGCGCCGAGGGCGACGTGGCGCAGGAAGTCCAGGCGCGAGAGGCCGAGCGTCTCGGCCAGCTCCACCTGCTTGATGTCGATCGCCCGCAGCGCGCTGTGGGTGTGGATGTAGACCGGGAAGAACACGGTGACGGCGATCACCGTCACCTTCATGAACTCGCCGATGCCGAACCACAGGATCATGAAGGGGATCAGGGCCAGAATCGGGACGCCGCGCTTGATCTGCACCACCCCGTCGATCACGTAGCCGCCCATCAGTGACAGGCCCGAGACCAGGGCCAGGGCCACCCCCGCCGCCGCCCCGAACACCAGGCCCGAGCCGGCCCGGGCGGCGGACACCATCAGGTTCAGCTGCAGCCGGCCCTCCTTGATCAGCTCGATCCCGGTCGAGACCGCCGTCCAGGGGGCGGGCAGGATGCGCGGGTCGAGCCAGCCGGTGGCCGACAGCACCGCCCAGTAGAGCACCAAGAGCGCGGGGCCGAGCAGCCAGCCGAAGCGGGCGGGCGGGTCCAGGCTCAGGCGGCGCACCGCCTTTGTCGCTTTTGGCGGCGCGGCCGACTTGGGCGCGGCCGGCGGCTCCTGGCGGAGAACGACCTCCGCGGCGGCGATGGTCTCGAACGAGGGAGCGTTCATGACGGGCGGGACTCCGGAGGACTGGACGCGACGGCCTCGAAACGGCGGTCGAACAGGGTCTTGGCGTCGAAGCGCGGGTGGTTCATGCGCGGCGCCAGGAGGTCGATGGCGCCTTGCTGCCGGATGACGGCGCCGGACCAGTCCACGGGCGTGGCGATGTCGGTGATGCCGGCGTCCATGACGATCCTGGCGTCGGCGGGGTTGAGGCCACGCTTGCCCACGTAGTAGCCGGCGGCGAGCTCGTCGGGATGGTCGCGCTCCCAGGCCTGGGCCCTGGCCCACCAGCGCACGAACACCTTGAGCGCCGCCGCCTTGCCGGGGTCCTTCAGCACGTCCACCGGGGTGTAGACGAAGGTGGTGTCATCGCGGAACTCGGGGTGGGGCAGGAGAGTGGCGCCGTCGCGGCCGAACTCGCGGACGTACTTCTCGGCCACGATGCCGGTCCCGAGCGGCGCGACGTCGACCACGCCCGAGGCCAGGGCGTTGGTGTAGACGTCGCCGCCGATGCTGGAGGGCAGTTCCACCAGGGTCACGTCCTTGGGCGTCAGGCCCACCGCCAGCAGGGTCTGCAGCACCACCTGGCTCTGCACCTGGCTGGGGCTGAAGGCGATGCGCTTGCCCTTGAGGTCCTTCAGGCTGGCGATGCGGGCCTTGGGCGCGACGCCGAACACCCAGGACGGATGGTCCTGCCAGTGCTGCTTCTCGCGTACGGCCACGATCTTGACCGGCAGGCCGACCCAGACGGCGTGGATCGGCGGCACGTCGGCCCCGAAGCCGACGTCCAGCGCCTTGGCGTGGAACGCCTCGGTGGTGTCTGGCCCGCCGGTGATCTCGGCCCAGCGCAGGGTGAAGGGCAGCTGCTTGTCCCAGCCGTTGTGCTCGAACACCCAGCGGGTGACCGGGTCGCCGACGATCAGGGTGACTCCCGGCGGCACCCGATCGGGCAGGGGCGCCGTGAGCACCGCGGCGTCGGCCTCCCCCGCCCGGCGATTGGGGGCGAAGGCCCACAGCAGTCCCACGCTCGTCGCCACCGCGGCGGCCAGGACGGCCCAGGCCCGGCCCGATTTCCTGACCGCCCCATTGTCGACGAGCCGGGGCATGGCTAGCCGAGCGCGTTGAACAGTTCGCCCTCGAGCGGGCGGGAGACGAAGCCGTCCGGGCCCTTGGGCAGGTCGCCGGCCACCGTCACGCGGCGCACTGCGCGGGGCAGCTCGAAGTGGGCGTAGTCGATCGGTCCGGCGTGGGCGACGGCCGAGTTGTCCCACACCACCAGCGAGCCGGGCCGCCAGTGGAAGCGCACCTGGTACTCGGGCCGGGTGATCTCGCCGTAGAGCAGGTCGAGCAGGGCGTGGCTCTCGCGCTCCTTCAGCCCGAGGATGTGGCTGATGGCGCCCGGGTTCATGAACAGCACCTTCTCGCCGGTTTCCGGGTGCAGGCGCACGAGCGGATGCAGGGAGACGAACGGGCCGGGCTGGCGGCCGTCGCGGCGCGCGGGCCGGGCGCCCTGGAAGTCGTAGCCGGAGGTGCGATGCACCGCCTGCAGGCCGTCGACCAGGGTGCGGATCTGCGGCGACAGGCCCTCGTAGGCCAGCACCAGGTTGGAGAACAGGGTGTCGCCGCCGTAGGGCGGGATCACGGCGCCGTAGAGCACCGAATAGGCGTTGGGATTGGCCACGAAGGTGATGTCGATGTGCCAGCCCTTGTAGTCGCGCGGCGGCTCGCGGCCGGGCGGCAGGGCCTCGTTGCGGCTGCGGCGGACGCGGTACTCGTCGATCTGGCGCTCCCAGATCTCGGGGTGGTCCTCCAGGCCCTCGGCGATCGGGTGGGCGGGGGTGAGCGGGCCGAGCTGGCGGCCGAAGGCCTTGAGCGCGTCGTTCGACAGGTCCTGGTCGCGGAAGAAGATCACCCGCCAGTGGTTGATGGCCTTGCGCACCTCGGCGAAGGTCTGCTCGTCCAGCGGCCGGCTGAGGTCGACGCCGGAGATCTCGGCGCCGATCACCGGGGTCACGGGGGTGACGGTGATGCGGTCATAGGCGAGCCGGTCTTCCGGCTTCAGGGCGACGACTTGGTTCATGAGAACTCCTTGAGCAGGGTCAGGCGGGCCAGGGTCAGGCGAGCCGAGGTCAGGCGTGCAGGCGCGAGGGTTGGGCGGGCGCCGCCGTGACGGCGAAAGGGGCGGGCGGCACCAGCTTCAGGGCGTCGGGCGGATAGCGGTCGCCGACGGTCGAGCCGGGCGGGAAGGCGGCTTCCAGCTCGGCCTGGACGGCGTGGCTGAGCCACAGGGCGTTGGCCCCCCAGTTGGCCTCCAGGTGCGTGATGCGGCGGGTGCCGGGGATCGGCGTCACGCCCTTGGACAGCACCCAGGCCAGGCCGATCTGGGCGGGGCTGACGTCGTGGCTGCGGGCGACCTCCTCCAGCACGGCGCGGCGGCGGCTGTTGGCCTCCACGGCCTCGGGCTGGAAGCGCGGGTGCTGGCGACGGCGATCGTCCGCCTCGGTCACCTGGGCGCCGGCGAGGAAGCCGCGGCCGAGCGGGCTATAGGCGACGAAGCCGACGCCCAGTGCGCTGGCGGTGGGCAGGATCTCGGCCTCGATGTCGCGCGTCCATAGCGAGTATTCGCTCTGCAGGGCGGCGATCGGGTGGACGGCGTGGGCGCGCCGCAGCTGGTCGGCGCTGGCCTCGGAGAGGCCGATGGCGCGGATGCGGCCGGCCTCGACCTCGCGGGCCAGCTCGCCCACCGACTCCTCCACCGGGATGTCGGGGTCGATGCGGTGCAGGTAGTAGAGGTCGATCACCTCCGCGCCCAGACGCTTGAGGCTGGCCTCGACCGCGTCGCGCGCCCGGACCGGCACGGCGTTGGAGCCGCCGGCCCGGTGGATGAACTTGGAGGCGATCACCAGGCCCTGGCGACGGTCGGCGATGGCCCGCCCCAGCAGGGTCTCGTTGTGCCCCTGGCCGTAGCCGGTGGCGGTGTCGAAGAAGGTGACGCCGAGCTCGATGGCGCGGTGCAGGGTCCTGATCGACTCGGCGTCGTCGGCCCGGCCGTAGCTTGACGACAGCCCCATGGCGCCGAAGCCCTGTCGGCTGACGGTGAGGGGTCCCAGTTTGGACATTTCGCGGCGCTCCTGACGATGTAATGTCGCGGTGAGGCCAGTATTCGTGGCCCGGCCCGCCCGGCCCGAGAAGCCCAGAAAAACTGGGCTGGCTTTCAAATTCCTATAAATCTAATAGGTATTAGAAAACCATGGTCGTTCGCCGGCGGGCCGGTCGGCGGCCGCCCAATGGTCGGCGATTAGTGATCGGTTTTCATGGGGGATTTCTGAGAATTCTGAACGCGCTTTGGATGCTGCCTGGCGCGGATTTCTGGAACCTATCCAGCAAAACTATAGGCAAAAGGAGAAAGTTTACGCGGATTTCCTATTGACCTAGTAGGAATTGAAGTCCGATTTTCCGGCCATCGTCCCGAAGTAACCATCGGGACAAATCAGATCGAATTGGCTCGCCGAAGGCGCGCCGGTGTCGGCAATTCCTGGACTCGATTCAGGAAAGGCCCGGTCTTTGCCGAAAAGAGGGGTAAATGCGCCTGTTGTGTAAATATATACTGCCGTCCGGCGCCGCTTCGGTGCTGGCCGTGATGGCCGGCCCGGCTCTGGCGGCCGACGCGGCGGCGGCGGCCATCGACTCCCGCCCGCCCTCCGACGCTTCGGTCAACGAGGTGGTGGTCACCGCCCGGCGCACCAACGAACGGGCGCAGGACGTGCCGATCGCCCTGTCGGTGGTCGGCGGCGTGGCGCTGGAGCGCAGCGGCGCCTACACCACCTTGGACCTGCAGCAGCAGACCCCGAGCCTGACGGTCTACAACTCCAACCCGCGCAACTCCTCGATCGGGGTGCGGGGGATCGGCGTGTCCTCGGCTTCCGACGGCCTGGACACCTCGGTCGGGGTCTATGTCGACAACGTCTACATGGGCCGGCCCGGCATGTCCCTGGCCGACCTGATCGACGTGGACCGGGTGGAGGTGCTGCGCGGGCCGCAGGGCACGCTGTTCGGCCGCAACAACTCGGCCGGGGTGCTCAACATCACCACCCGCAAGCCGGAGTTCGAGCCGGGCCTCAACGTCGAGGCGTCGCTCGGCGACTACGCCTACAACCAGGAGCGGATCAGCCTGACCGGGCCCCTGATCGACGACAGGCTGGCCTACCGCGTGACCGGCTTCAACACCCACCGCGACGGAGTGCTGCCCAACTCCACCACCGGCGTGGCCGGCAACAGCATCGGCCGCTCGGGCGCGCGCCTGCAGCTGCTGGCCGCCCCTACCGACAAGCTGACCCTGCGCCTGATCGGCGACTATTCGATCGAGGACGACACCTGCTGCGTGGGCGTGACCAAGGTGGTGCTGCCGACCACCCTGAACGCCGCCACGGCCAACACCTTCAAGACCCTGGCCGCCCTCGGCTACGTGCCCGCCGCCACCACCGCCGACAGCCGCGGCAACGCTCCGCAGGACATGCGCACCGACCAGAAGGGGCTGTCGCTGCAGGCCGACTACGACCTCGGCTGGGCCACCGCGACCTCGATCACCGCCTGGCGCTACTGGCATTTCGACCCGCTGCAGGACTCCGACGGCACGCCGCTGGACGTGATCCAGGTGAACGTGGCCAAGACCCGCGACGACCAGGTGTCCCAGGAGCTGCGCCTGGCCTCCAAGCCGGGCCGCTTCACCTGGCAGGTGGGCGCCTACGCCTTCCACCAGCGGCTGGAGGACCACTACATCCTCAACCAGTTCGGGACCGACGCCTCGGCCTACTACACATACTACGCAAGGCTGACGAATCCCAACGCGGCGGCCACGGTGATCGCGGCCGGCTCGCAGTACATCGACGACACCGCCAGCAATACCGACAGCCTCGCCGCGTTCGGCCAGGCCAACTACAACATCACCGACCGCCTGATCCTCACCGGCGGGGTGCGCTACACCCACGACCGGCGCACCGGCGTCTCGGACACCTCGACCTTCCTGTCGCCCAACGCCGCGACCTCGATCCCCTTCCACTACAACGTGGTGGCGTCGGGCGATAACGTGTCCTGGCTCGGCAGCGTGTCCTACAAGGTGCAGAAGGACGTGCTGACCTACGTCTCCTATTCGACGGGCTACAAGGGCGCCGGGCTGAACCTCAACTCGGCGGTCACGCCCGGCACGCCGCTGGTGCTGCAGCCGGAGAAGGTGCGCAACTGGGAGGTGGGGCTGAAGTCGCAGTTCTGGGATCGCCGGATCACCCTGAACCTCAACGGCTTCTGGACCGAGCTGACGGGCCTGCAGGCCAACATCTACCCGTCCACCGGGGCGCGGTCCTACCTCGCCAACGTGGGCGCCATCCGCTCGCGGGGGATCGAGCTCGACGGCTCGATCAAGGCGGACCGCCATCTGACCCTGAGCGTCGACGGCGCCTACAACGACGCGGTCTACACCCGCTATCCCAACGGCCCGTGCCCGGTGGGCGTCGCGGGGGTCTGCAACCTGACCGGCGCGCGGGTGTTCGAGGCGCCGCGCTGGATCGGCAACGCGACGGCCGACGTCCACTTCGACGAAGTCGGCAAGGCCAAGCCCTACGCCCTGGCCCAGTACAGCTACCGCTCCGACGCCTTCGGCACGGTGGACGACAGCCCCTACGGCCTGATCCCGGCCCATGGCGTCGTCAATTTCCGGGTGGGTGCGACCTTCGCCGAGGGCAAGTACGACGTGTCGGCGTGGGCCGACAACGCCTTCGACACGCGCTACTTCCAGAACCTCGGGACCACCTCGATCGTGGGCACCTCGCCGTTCGCCTTCGCCGGCCAGCTCGGGACCCCGCGCACCATCGGCGGCACGATCCGGGCCCATTTCTGAGCCCGGCCGATCAGATCGGGCGCGGGACCCGGCCGCGGGGGTCTTGCGCCGGGTCTTGCGTTCGCGGGCGTACGGAGGGAGTGTGAAAGGGTCCTGACTGAGAACCTTTTTGGCGGAGACCTGCCATGGAAAGACGTTCCAGTACGGCCCGCGCCGTAGCGCTGATCGGTCCGCCCGGCGCGGGCAAAACCTCCTTGCTTGAAGCCCTTCTGTTCGCCTCCGGCGCCATTCCCCGACAAGGCGAGACGGCCTCGGGAACAAGCGTCGGCGACGCCTCGCCCGAGGCCCGCCAGCGAGGCGTGTCGGTCGAGCTCAACGTGGCCGGTCTGGAGTTCCTCGGCGACCGCTTCACCATCGTCGACTGCCCCGGGGCCAGCGACTTCGCCTGCGCCGCCGAGCCCGTCCTGCCGGCGGTGGACCTGGCCGTGGTGGTGCTCGACCCCGACCCCGCCAAGGCGGTGCTGGCCCAGCCGATCCTGACCAACCTCGAGGCGTTGGGCGTGCCCCACGCCATCTTCGTCAATCGCATCGACCAGGCCCACGGCCCGCTCGATCCTCTGGTGCGGGCGCTGCAGGAGGTGTGCTCCACCCCGGTGGTGGTGCGCCAGCTGCCGATGTTCGAGGGCGAGAAGGTCACCGGCTTCATCGACCTGGCTTTGGAGCGGGCCTACGTCTACCGCCGCGGCCAGCCGTCCGAGCGCATCGACCTGCCCGAGGCTAGCGCCCCGGCCGAGGCCGACGCCCGCTTCCATATGCTGGAGCAGCTGGCCGACTTCGACGACGACCTGATGGAGCAGTTGCTCAACGACGAGACCCCGCCGCCCGACCGGGTGTTCGGCGACCTCTCGGGCGAGCTCGGCCAGGGGCTGATCACCCCGGTGTTCCTCGGCTCGGCGCTCAACGGCTTCGGCGTGCGCCGGCTGCTCAAGGCCCTGCGCCACGAAACCCCGGGGGCCGAGGCGGCCGCCGCGCGGCTCGGGGTCGACGGGCCGTCCGCCTATGTGTTCGCGGTGTCCTACGCCGGCCAGTCGGGCAAGCTGGCCTACGCCCGGGCGTTCGGCGCGCCGCTCAAGGAAGGCGCCGAACTGACCCTGCCGGACGGCGGGCGCAGCCGCGCCGGGGGGCTGATGGGCCTGGCCGGCGGCGCGCAGAAGAAGGTCGCGTCCTGCGAGGAGGGCGAGATCGTCGCCCTGGCCAAGGTCGAGGCGGCGGCGCCTGGCATGGTGCTGTCGGCCGACGGCAAGGCGCGCGAGGGCCCGCCGCTGGAACGCCACGCGCCGCTGTTCGCCATGGCCATCGCGCCCAAGGACCGCAAGGACGACGTGCGCCTGTCCACCGCGCTGAACAAGCTGGTCGAGGAGGACTGGGGCCTTCAGGTCCGGCGCGACGCGCAGCAGACCCTGATCGAGGGCCGCGGCGAGGCGCACCTGAACCTGGCGCTCGACCGCCTGCGCCGGCGGTTCGGCCTGGACGTGGTGCACTCGACGCCCAAGGTGCCCTACCGCGAGACCATCCGCCGCCACGCCACCCAGCGCGGCCGGCACAAGAAGCAGACCGGCGGCCACGGCCAGTTCGCCGACGTGCTGATCGCGGTCAAGCCGGCCGAGCGGGGCCTGGGCTTCGTCTTCGCCCAGACGATCACCGGCGGGGCCGTGCCCAAGCAGTGGATCCCCTCGGTGGAGCAGGGGGTGCGCGACGCCCTGGAGCGCGGGCCCCTGGGCTTCCCGGTGGTCGACGTGGAGGTGGTGCTGACCGACGGCGCCTTCCACGCGGTGGACAGCTCCGAAATGGCCTTCCGCACGGCCGGGCGCATCGCCATGAGCGAGGCCCTGTCCCACTGCGAGCCGATCCTGCTGGAGCCGGTCGACCACATGGCGATCGAGGCCCCGTCGCACGCCACCCCGCGCATCACCGCCGCCATCTCCGGGCGGCGCGGCCAGAACCTGGGCTTCGAGCCCATGACCGAGCGCCGGGGTTGGGACCGCATCGAGGCCTATATGCCCGAGGCCCAGTGCCAGGACTTCATCGTCGAGCTGCGCGGTCTGACCCAGGGCCTGGGCGATTTCACCTGCGAATTCCACCACATGGAGGAGCTCAGCGGGCGGGTGGCCGACCAGGTGGTGAAGAGCCACGCCCCGGAGGCGCGGGCTTAGTTCGTCCTGCGTCCAGGGATTCAATCGCCCTCTTCCTCGATGGGGGAGGGTTGGGTGGGGGTGGCGGCAGTCGGCTTCCGGATATGGCGCATGAGGCGGTACCGCCTCCATTGGCTTGCCTGGCGCTTCGTTGCCGCCACCCCCATCCAACCCTCCCCCATCGAGGGGGAAGGAGATGCTTGGTCCTGCGGGCCTATGTCCCGGTATCGACCCGCCTCAGTTCACCCCGCGCTCCCGGCCGGTCCAGAACTCGGCGCGCATGGCCTTCTTGTCGAACTTGCCGACCGGGGTGCGCGGCAGGGCGGCCTTGAACAGCACGCGCTTGGGCGCCTTCACGCTGCCGAGCCGGGCCTTGCAGTGGGCGATGATCTCGGCCTCGTCCGGCCCGCCGGAGGGCGCGAGGACGACCAGGGCGGCGACAGCCTCGCCCCACCGGTCGTCGGGCACGCCGATCACCGCGCATTCCACGACGCCCGGCAGCTCGGTGACCGCCGCCTCGACCTCGGCGGTGAAGACGTTGAAGCCGCCGGTGACGATCATGTCCTTCTTGCGGTCGACGATGTAGTAGAAGCCGTGCTCGTCGCGCCGGCCGACGTCGCCGGTGTGGTGCCAGCCGTGGGCCCGCGCCTCGGCCGTGGCCTCGGGCAGCTCGAAGTAGCCGCCGCCGACCAGGCCGCCCCGGCCGACGATCTCGCCGACCGCGCCGGTGGGCAGGATGTTTCCCTCGTCGTCCATCAGCTCGACCCGCACCGAGGCAGTCTGACGCCCGCAGCTGGCCAGGCGTTCGGGGTGCTCGCCCGCCGCGGCGGCGGCCACGATCTGCGGCGCGAGCCAGGTGGCGACGAGGTGGAACTCGGTCTGGCCGTAGCTCTGGCACAGGCACGGGCCGAACACGGCGACCGCCTGGCGCAGCTTCTCGGGCGACACCGCCGAGCCGGCCAGCAGCAAGTAGCGCAGGCTGGAATAGTCGAAGTCGCGCACGCGAGGGTGGGCCAGCAGGGTGTAGAGCGCGGTCGGCGGCACGAAGATGTGCGTCACCCGGTGGCGCTCGAAGGTCGCCAGCACCGCCTCGGCGTCGAAGCCGGGCAGCACCACGACGGTCGCGCCCATGGCGATGCCGGCCATGGTGAAGGGACCGGCGGCGTGGGTCAGGGGCGCGGTGGCCAGGAACACCGGCGGACCGTCGCCCAGGGCGTCCATGGGCATGATGGCGCCGATGGTCTCCAGCATGGTCCCCCAGCTGCGGTTCAGCACGCGCACGCCCTTGGCCGGGCCGGTGGTGCCGCCGGTGGCGATGATGGCGGTGAGCTCTTCGCCGTCGCCGCCGGGTTCGCCCCAATCGGCGACGGGCGGGGCGTCTGCCGGCAGCATGAAGGCGTCGAGCGACGGGTGGCCGGCGTCGGGACCGTCGAGGCAGATCAGGCGCCGGATGGTCGGGACCTGGCGCTGCACCGCCTGGGCGTCGGCGCTCAGGCTCGAATGGTAGAACAGCCAGCCGGCGCGGACATAGTTCAGGTAGGCGATGTTGTCGGCGAGCGCATTGCGGGTGTTGACCGGGATCCACACCGCGCCGGCCCGCCACAAGGACAGCATGGCGGTGACCACCGCCGGATGGTTGGGCGACAGGATCGCCACCGCTTCCTGGTGCTTCAGACCATCCTGCAGCATGGCGCCGGCCAGGCGGTGGGTGAGGCCCTGCATCTGGCGGTAGGTGAGGCTGGCCGCTTCGGTCAGCAGCACCGTGCGCTCGGGCCAGAGGGTCGCGGAGCGGTCGAAGTAGTCGATGTTGCGCATCACACGAGGCCGAGCGGCAGGAACTCGGCCAGGGAGTCGATCACATGGTGCGGCCGGCGCGCCTCGTCCTGGGCCGCCCACTGCTCGCGCGAGGTCGTGCCGGTGGTGACGCCTATGCCGATGGCCCCGCCGGCGCGCGCCATCTCCATCTCCACCCGCGGATCGTCGCCGATCACCGCCACCCGCTCTGCAGGCACGCCGAGCCGGCCGGCGACGAAGGCGAGGGCGTGCTGCGAGGGCTTGCCGGTGAGCTCGGGCTCGACCCCCGTCACCCGCACGATGGCCCCGGCGATGGCGCAGCTGTAGCCGAACGCCGGGCCTGACTGGGTGGCGAAGAAGGGCGCGTCCGAGGCGCAGTAGAAGGACGCGCCGCGCAGCACGGCGGTGCAGGCGGCGTGGATGTCGTTCATGCTGCAGTCCGGATGCCAGGCGATGTAGACGGCGTCGGCGGTCTCGGCCCCAGGATCTCCCGGCCTGGCGGTGGCGACGCCGGCTTCGTTCAGGGCGGCGGCGACGCCGGCCGCGCCCAGCACCAGCACGCGGTCGATCCCCCGATCCTTGAACAGGCCGATGGCGACGCTGTTGGGGGTGTAGAGCCGGTCCGCGCCGAGCGGCAGGCCGAGGGCGGCCAGGCGCGGGGCCTGCTGGGCGGCGGGATAGGCGCTGCCGTTGGTGAGGGCGACGAACGGCAGCCCCCGCCGGTCGAGTTCCTGCAACAGCTCCACGGCGCCGGGCAGGGGGCGGTACTGGCCGAGCTGGCGGTCCGAGAGGATCAGGGTGCCGTCGAGGTCGAACATCACCCCTTCGGCGAGGTGCGGCGCCTGGCTCATGCGAGCTCCAGGCTGAAGCCGGGCCGGCTGACGCTGACCGGCGCGGCGCCCGGTCGCGACAGCATCTCGCGCACGATGGCCATGGCCTGGCGGGCCTCCGGATCGTAGCGGCGCGGCGCGACGCCCGGCGGCTGCATGGCGTCGACCTGCTCGGCCGGCATGACGGCGCGCAGCAGCATTTCCTCGTCCGACAGGTGGGCGCCGAGCCGCCGGCGCAGCTCGGGCAGGTCGCCCATGCCGGGCTCGGCCGCCAGCTCCCGGGCGCGGGCGCTCGACATGATGCGGTCCATCACCGGCTCGGCGATCGGCACGTTGGGCCGGCCGAAGCGGCCGAGGGCGTAGCGCACCACCTCGTCGGGGATCACTGCGTAGCGCTCCTTGCCGACGACGTTCATCACCGCCTGGGTCAGGACCATCTGGGAGAAGGGCGTCATCACGATCGGCCAGCCGAGCTCCTCGCGCACCCGTCCGATCTCCTCGATCACCCGGCCTTCCAGGTGCGACAGGCGCTGTTCGCCGAGGTGGCGGCGCATGGTGGCGACCATGCCGCCGGGCAGCTGGTGGCGGTAGTAGGCGGCGTCGAAGGCCTGCGGCGCGCCGGCGGGCAGGCCCTCGGCCTCGGCCAGGGCGGTGAAGTAGCGGCTGGCCTCGGCCACCGCGTCCTGGTCAATGTCGACGCCGTGGCCGAGCGCCTCGAGGTTGGCGATGACGCGCAGGGCCGGGGGGTTCGACGTGCCGTCACCCGCCGCGCCCGAGGCGCACTGCAGGGTCTCGACGCCGAACTCGGCGCCGTCGAGATAGGCCTGGTCGGCGAGGCCGATGGTGCAGTGGGCGTGCAGCTCAAGGGGCTTTGAGCCGATCTCGGCCATCACCGCCGGGATCAGGGTGCGGGCGCGGGCCGAGGTGAGCAGGCCGCCGGGGTCCTTGATATAGAGGGCGTCGATATCCGGGCTGGCCGCCAGGGCCCTGGCGCAGGCCGCGTAGTGGGCGTCGTCGTGGATCGGGCTGACGGTGTAGACCAGGGCGCCGACCACGTAGTCGGCCCCGCCGGCCTTGGCCATGCGCGCGCCGGCCAGGTTGCCGGCGATGTCGTTCATCGGGTCGGCCAGGGCGAAGCGGCGCATGCCGTTCTTGACCAGGGTGCGGTAGGCCAGGGCCATGAACTCGGGGCTGGCGGTCTCCCAGGCGATGAAGCGGAAGCCGGTGGAGAGGAATTGCAGCGGCGTGTTGGGCATGGCCTCGGCCATCAGCCGGATGCGCTCCCAGGGGTCCTCGCGCTTGTAGCGCACGGCCACGCCCATGTGGGTGGAGGTGGTGAAGTCGATGGCCTTGTAGCCGGCGCGGTCGAGCACCGGGGCGATGCTGAGCGTGCGCGCGGTGTCGACGCCGAGCGCCGCCCAGAGGCTCTGGTTGCCGTCTCTGAGGGAAGTCTCGACGAGGCGCAGGGTGGCCATCTTTCAGCCCTCCAGCAGGGCAGGATCGCGCTGGGCGAGCCGGCTCAGGTATTGGGTGTCGACGCCGCCGGCCTGAAACTCGGGATCGGCCAGGACGCGGCGGTGGAAATCGAGGTTGGCGGCGACGCCCGTGACCCTGGTCGCGTCCAGCGCCCGGCGAAGGCGCGCGAGCGCTTCGGCGCGGGTGGGTCCGTGGGCGATGATCTTGGCCAGCAGGGAGTCGTAGAACGGCGGCACGGCCGAGCCCGGGCCGATGTGGGTGTCGACGCGCACGCCCTCGCCAGCGGGCCACAGCGCCTGGCGCACCATGCCTGGGGAGGGCGCGAAGTCGCGGGCCGGGTCTTCGGCATTGATGCGGCACTCGATGGCGGCGCCGGAGAGGCGCACGTCCTGCTGGCGCAGGCCCAGGCCCCGGCCCTCGGCGATGCGGATCTGCTGCTCCACGAGATCCACGCCGCTGACCGCCTCGGTGACCGGATGCTCGACCTGGATGCGGGCGTTCATCTCCAGAAAATAGAACTCGCCGCGGTCGGCATCGACCAGGAATTCGACGGTGCCGGCGCCGCGGTAGTGCAGGCGCCCGGCGAAGCGCACCCCGGCGTCGCGCAGGTCCGCGAGCAGTTGTTCGGACAGGCCGGGCGCGGGGGTCTCCTCGATCAGCTTCTGGTAGCGGCGCTGCACCGAGCAGTCGCGCTCGCCGAGGTGGATCACCCGGCCTTGCCCGTCGCCCAGCACCTGCAGCTCCACGTGCCGCCCGCGTCCGACGAAGCGCTCCAGATAGACGCGGCCGTCGCCGAACGCCGCCTCGGCCTCGGCCGAGGCCAGGGCCAGGACCTGTTCGAGATCTGCGAGGTCGTCCACCCGCTTCATGCCGCGCCCGCCGCCGCCGCCCACCGCCTTGACCAGCAGGGGGGCGCCGACCCTGCGGCCGAGGTCGAGGGCCTCGGCGAGAGACGAGGCCGGACCGCCGGAGACGACGGGCACGCCCGCCGCCTGCGCTTCGGCGCGGGCGCGCAGCTTGTCGCCCACCGCCTCGATCTGCGCCGCCGTCGGGCCGATGAAGGCGACGCCTTGCTGTTCGCACAGGCGCGCGAACTCGGCGCGCTCGGACAGGAAGCCGTAGCCGGGATGGATGGCGTCGCAGCCGGCGCCGAGGGCGGCCTGCACGATGGTCGGGACGTTGAGGTAGCTCTGCGCCGCCGGGGCGGGGCCGATGCAGACGGTGCGGGTGGCCCTGAGGGCGGGCAGGGCGCCGAGGTCGGCCTTGGAGGCGGCCAGCACCGTCTCGATCCCCAGCCGCTCGCAGGTGCGGATCACGCGCAGCGCGATCTCGCCCCGGTTGGCGACGAGGATGCGGCGGAAGGCCATCAGACCGTGGTCCGGATGCGGATCAGGGGCTGCTCGTATTCGACCATCTCGGCGTTGGCGGCGTGGATGGCGGTGATCACCCCGCTGGCGCCGGCGCGCACCGAATTCATCAGCTTCATCACCTCGACGATGCCGATGATGGTGTCGTCCTCGACGAACCGGCCCACCTCGACGAACGGCGGCTGGCCCGGTTTGGGCGCGCGGTAGTAGACGCCGAGCAGGGGCGAGAGCACGTCGACCTCGCCGGGGCCGAGGGGCGGCAGGACGCGGGCAGCGGGCGGCGCCGGACCGGAGACCTCGGGCTGCGCGGCGGCGGCGGGGGCGTCGGCCAGCAGCTCGGCCCACTCGGCGGGCGCGGCGGCGCCGGCCTTCCGCAGGTGCAGCTTCAGATCGCCGGCCTCCAGCTTCATCTCGCTGAAGTTCGACTGGTCGAACAGCTTCATGATCTGGTCGAGATCGGCCAGGCTAAGGCTCACTTGCGGCCTCCGAACACGGTCATCAGGTGGGCGAGGGGATTGGCCTGGGCGACGGCGGCCGGCGCGGTTTCCCTGGCCGACCACACCGTCTCGGGCCGGCTCTGCAGTAGCAGGATCGCGCCTGAGCCGTTCTCGACGGCCCACTCGATGTCCTGCGGCCGGCCGTAGTGGCGCTCGGCCTGGCGGGCGATGTCCTTGAGCTGCTGCAGCTCGGAGTCGCTGAGGCAGGGGGCGTGGCGCAGTTCCGCGGGCGTCGCCTCGTCGCGGACGCCCCCGCCCTCGGCGGGAACCTGGCGAATGTGCTTGTCGGAGATGTCGCGCACCGGAATCTCGCCGGTGAGCTTGGCCACCACCCAGCGGTCGGGCGTGACCTCGCCGGACACCACCGCCGAGCCCAGGCCCCAGGCCCCTTCGATGGTGATCACCGACCGGTCGCCGGTGGTCGGCGAGCGGGTGAACAGCACACCCGCGCTGCGCGCGTCGACCATGCGCTGGATCACCACGCCCATGGCCACGCCGGCCTCCGGCAGGCCGTGCTGGCGGCGGTAGCAGACCGACTCCACCGAATAGAGGCTGGCCCAGCAGCTGCGGGTCTTTTCCACCACCTGATCCTCGCCGAGCACCCATAGGTGGGTGTCCTGCAGGCCGGCGAAGGAGGCGTCCTCGGCGTCCTCGGTGGTGGCCGAGGAGCGCACGGCGACCGGCTGGCCGGCGTCGGCGAGCGCGCGCCAGGCGGCGCGGATGGCGGCCTCGACCGCGGCGGGCAGCGGCGCCTGTTCGATGCGGGCGCGGACCCCGGCGGTGACCCGCTGGACCGTCTCCAGGTCGTTCGGATCGAGCGCCTCGACCGGGGCGCGCAGCGGCTCGGCGGCGTCCAGCGCCACGATCAACTGCTCGAAGGCCTCGGTGCGCACCACGAAGCCGGGCGGCACGGCGATGCCGGCCCGGGTCAATTCGCCGAGGCTGCCGCCCTTGCCGCCGACGGCGGGGCGGTCGGCGAGGCCGACGGCGTCGAACCAGGCGATCACTTCACTCATGGCTCACCCGAGGATGGTCACTATGCCCCGGCTGCCGTCCACCCGAATGCGGGCGCCGTCGGGGATGCGCTCGGTGGCCCGGCCGGCGCCGACCACGGCGGGCAGGCCGTATTCGCGGGCGACGATGGCGGCGTGGCTCATCGAGCCGCCGATGTCGGACACCGCCGCCGAGATCTTCTGGAACACCGGCGCCCAGGTGGGATTGGTCACCTGGCAGACCAGGATGTCGCCCTGGTTCAGCTTGGCGATCTCCTGCACCGAGCGCACCACCCGGGCGGTGCCCTCGACCACGCCGGCGGAGGCGGCGAAGCCCTTGAGCACATTGGGGTCGGCCTCGCCCTGGTGCAGCCAGTTGTCGAGCATCTCGCGGGTGATGCCCCACAGCATGACGATGGCCGGGTCGTCGATGATGTCCGGCACTTCGCCCAGGGCCGGCGAGGAATCCATCTTCGCCCAGGCGGCGATGGCCGCCTTGCGCTCGGCGATGATCGGCCGCCAGCGGGTGAGGCCGCGCGGCGGCGAGCCGTTGCCCCAGCTGGTCATCAGGTCGACGATCGCCTGCTCGGCCTCGTAGCGCGACAGGTGGAACACGTCCTCGCCGTCGTCGAAGAAGCCGTGCCGGGCGAGCAGACCGCCGAACTCGCGGACCTTGTTGAAGAACAGGTTCGTGTACCAGTGCTCGCAGTAGAACTTGTGGCCCTCGACGTAGGGGAACACGCGGCAGGCCAGGGTGATCATCTGGTCGTAGGCGGCGCGCTCCTCGTCGCTCGACAGCAACTCGCGATAGCCGGCGATCAGGTCGGCGCGTTCGGCGATGAGCTTCTCGGTCGGCCGTTCGATGCTCTCGCCGGCGCGGATCTTCTCGATATAGCCGGGGAGGGCGGCGAAGGGCAGGGAGAGGTCGTCGTTCCACGAGCGGTGGTAGTGGTAGAAGCCGTCGCCGACGTTGATGTTGAACCAGGGATGGCGCGAGGTCTCCAGCTCCTGGAGCCAGCTCTCGCCGGCGTTGCCGGCGTCCCTGAGCGAGGCCAGCACGTCGTCCGCCGAAACCCCGTCCTTGAAGCGGTGGTCGACGCCGAGCTCGACGGCCCGGCGGGCCAGCCGCTTCACCTCCTCGTCCGGGCGGAAGATCTCGGCCTCGAAGCCGGCCACCATGCGGGCGATGGTCTGGTCGGTGATCTCCGGGAAGGCCTTCTTGCAGAAGTCGAAGAAGACCATGTAGGCGCCGTAGCCGAGCAGCAGGAACTCGAAGTGGTGGTGCCACATCCGGTAGTAGCCCTCGAGGGACTTCTGCCAGGTGTCGAGCAGGATGTGGTTGGCGGCCACGCCCTTGCCGGCGTGCACGTTCTCCAGCGGCTCGAACTCGGGCAGCTCCAGCCTGGGCAGGGCCTCGGCGTCGGCGATCAGCCGGCGCATCTTGACCTTCCAGTCGGCGTAGAGCCGCTCCCAGTGCTCGTAGTAGTAGAAGGCGCGCTGCTGGAACTCGCCGACGCGCTTGGCGATCTCGGCCGGGTCGGTGACGCCGTTGCCGCCGATGTAGACCCGCCCGTTGACGATCCGGTAGTCGATGCCGAGCGTGGTCGGCAGGCTGTGCACCCGGGTGTTGCTGGCGCCCAGCGCGATGTAGGCGGCCTCGGCGGTGACCATGTCGAACACGGTCATCGGCTCGGGGAAGTGCATGGAGTTGTAGAACCAGAAGCGCTGGTCGTCGGCCGGCTCGAACTGCATGTAGTAGGGATAGGCGGCCTGGGCGCCTTCGGTCCCCGGGGCGACCTTCACCGAGCTCGGCAGGGGAAAGCCCTTCGCCTCAATCGCCATCGTCGTTCCTCCCGGCAGAGCGGGATTGTGGTCCCCCGTCTTCGGCCGTCCGCAGGATCGCGGTCGCTCATCTTTCGATGAGGCCAGGGCGGTATACAAGCCCTTCCCCCGACAGTTGCATCCAGGCGACGCTTCGCCGGCCTTGGATGACCGTCGTTCGCCGAGCCTCGACCGCGGCCAAGCTTTGAGCATATTCTCGCGTTAGGCGAATGTCGGGGACGGGACATTGGCTGCTGTCCACGGGGTCTTGGGGGAGATCATGCCTAGAGGTCGTTTCATCCGACTGGCCGTGCCGGCCCTGGCGGCCGCCGCGCTCGGCGCCTGCCATGCCGGACCGCGGCCGGGACAGGTGCAGGACGAGGCCATGGCGGCGGGCCGCACGGCGGCCTCCTTCCAGCAGTCGTCGGTCGACTATTTCCACGACATGGACGGCGGCCTCGCCCTGAGCCCCACGGAGGTCGCGGGCCGCGACATGTGGATCGTCTGGAGCGGCGGCAACGACCGCTTCTGGGACGTGATGACCCAGAAGACCTTCGGCGCCTTCGACCTTCTGAAGATCGTCACCTCCTACCCGGACCCCAAGGTCCAGACCTTCCGCCGCGACAACCGCTGGGCCTATCTGGGGCTGGTCAACGAGCCCTGCTTCGACGAGGCCAAGGCGCCGGATCCCCAGCGTTTCGGCCTCTATCTCGACGTGCGCCAGGCCGGCTGCCAGGCCGACCCCTTCGCCGACGAGAAGGCCTATCCGGGCGTCAAGACCGGCTTCCGCGGCAAGGCCTTCGCCGCGGACACCCGCCTGGCCGACGGCTCCAGGCCGCCCGCGACGCTGCCGGTGGGCTCGTTCTACGGCTATCCGACCGGGGTGGTGGGCCTGCGCCTGTTCCCCAATCCCGCGTTCGACGACGCCGCGGCCAAGCGGTGGAACCCCAAGCGCTATTACACCGACCCCGCCTACTACAACGATCCGAAGCTGGTGCGGCCCTACCGCGTGGGCATGTCGTGCGGCTTCTGCCACGTGGGGCCGAGCCCCTCGCACGCGCCCGCCGATCCCGAGCGTCCCGCCTTCTCCGACCTGAGCTCGACCGTGGGCGCCCAGTACATGTGGGTCGACCGGCTGTTCGTGCACAACGCCGACCAGAAGAACTTCATGTTCCAGCTGGTCCACACCTACCGGCCGGGCTCGATGGACACCTCCCTGGTGTCGACGGACTCGATCAACAACCCCCGCACCATGAACGCCATCTACAACCTGGATGACCGGATGGGGCTCAGCGCCACGCCCAAGCTTCCCGGCGGGGCGCTCTACCTGGGCAAGGAGACGATCAAGGGCGGCGAGCGGAACAACAAGCAGTTCAACCAGTACGTCTCCAGCGGCCCGCTGACCCAGTTCTACACCGCCCCGGACAAGGTGCTGACGCCGCGGGTGCTGAAGGACGGCTCCGACGCGGTCGGCGCCCTGGGCGCCCTGAACCGGGTCTACATCAACATCGGCCTGTTCTCCGAGGAGTGGCTGCTGCACTTCAACGCCGTGGTCGGCGGCAAGGACATCTCGCCGATCCCGATCGCCACGGCCGAGAAGAACTCCGTCTACTGGCAGGCGACCGAGGCGGGCACTCCGGCCACGGCCCTGTTCTTCCTCAAGGCCGGGCGGCCCGACCGGCTGGCGAGCATCCCCGGCGGCGCGGCCTTCCTCAACGACGGCGCCGAGACCGTGGCGCGCGGCCGGCAGGTGTTCGCCGAGACCTGCGCCCGCTGCCATTCCTCCAAGCTGCCGGCCGACGCAGTGGCCCTGCTCAGCGCCGACAAGTGCGAGGGCCCGGGCTGGCTCGACTGCTTCAAGGCCTATTGGCGGAACAGCCAGTCGAGCGGCTTCAAGCAGCAGATGCGGGCCATCGTCGATGCGCCCGACTTCCTCGACCACAACTTCCTGTCGGCCGAGTTCCGCGTGCCCGACACCCTGCTGCGCACCAACGCCTGCAGCCCGCTGGCGACCAACGCCCTGCGCGGCAACATCTGGGACAACTTCTCGTCCGACACCTACAAGCGCCTGCCGTCTGTGGGGACGATCACCGTGACCGACCCGTTCACCGGCGAGCTTCGGCCCTACGCCATGCCGGCCGGCGGACGCGGCTACACCCGGCCGCCCTCGCTGATCAGCCTGTGGTCCTCGGCCCCCTATCTGCTCAACAACTCGGTGGGGCCGTTCAGCTACCGCAAGGGCGACGCGGGCGGCTACGCCTACGAGGCCACGCCGATGGTGGGGGTGGGTGACCGCATGGCGGTGTTCCAGCCGGGCATCGAACAGATGCTGTGGCCGGAAAAACGCCAGACCGACTCGGTGCTCGGGGCCAAGGCCGGCGGGGTGATCGATCGCACCACCGAGACCAGCTGGATCGTGATCGCCCCGGCCTTCGTGCCGAGCGCCCTGCGGCCCGCGACCGGCCTCTTGAAGCCGTTCTATCCCTGGCTGGTCTATGACCCGGCCGACAGGGCGCGCCTGGCCAAGGACCTGCCGGGCTATCCGACCATGCCCGACGACATGAACGGCTCGCTGGTGCTCGGGCCGATCCCGGCGGGCATGCCGGTGGACCTGCTGGCCAACACCCAGCTCCGGGCCGAGACCGGCAATCCGCTCGACAGCCTGGTCAACACCTGGCGGCTGCTGGGCCTGGCCGGCAAGCTGTCGCACGACCTCAAGACCCTGCCGCCGGGCCTGACCGGCCAGGCCCTGCGCGACCACTTCGCCGACGTGCGCCAGCCGCTGATGCAGCTGTCGAAGTGTCCCGACTACGTGGTCAACCGCGGCCACCTGTTCGGCACGGAAGCGTTCAACGCCCAGGACGGCCTGTCCGCCGACGAGAAGGCCTGGGGCACGGAGACGCCGCTGTCCGACCCCGACAAGCGGGCGCTGATCGCGTTCCTCAAGACCTTCTGAGCCCATGTCGGGCGACGACACAGCCTGGGACTATGTCGTCGTCGGCTCCGGCGCGGGCGGGGGGACGGTGGCGGCCCGGCTGGCCGAGCTCGGCCACCAGGTGCTGCTGGTCGAGGCGGGCGGCGATGCCAAGACGGAAGCGGGCGATCGCCTGCCGGACGACTACGAGGTTCCCGCGTTCCACGCCTTCGCCGCGGAGAACCCGGCCATGGCGTGGGATTTCTTCGTCGAGCACTACGCCGATCCGGAGCGCCAGGCGGCCGACCCCAAGCGTGTCGGCGGTAAGGGCATCCTCTATCCGCGCGCCTCCACCCTCGGCGGCTGCACGGCGCACAACGCCATGATCCTGGTCTATCCGGACGCCGAGGACTGGGCGCGGATCGAGGAGATCACCGGCGACCGGTCGTGGTCGCCCCGGCGCATGCGCCGCTGGTTCACGCGCATGGAGGACTGCCGCCATCGCCCGTGGCTGCGCTTCCTCAAGGCGCTCGGCGTCGACTACAGCGGCCATGGCTGGGATGGCTGGCTGCCGGTGGAGGAGGCCAAGCCGCGCGAGGCCTTCACTCCGCAGATCGTCCGGCTGCTGAACAAGTCGGTGTGGGCGGCGATGACCGGCGGGCCCCTGGCCCTGGCGGCCCTGATCGACTTCCTGCTCGGCCGCGCCGACTCCAACGACCGCACCGAGGCGGCCGGTCACCGGACCAAGGTCTGGTACACGCCGCTGACCACCGACGGCGGCCGGCGCACCGGCGCGCGCGAGCGGGTGGAGGCGGTGCGCCAGGCCTCGCCCCTGCCGTCCGGCGGCCGGCTCGAGGTGATGACCCACGCCCTGGTCACCCGCGTGCTGTTCGACGGCGACAACCGCGCCACCGGCGTGGAGGCGCTGCAGGGGCAACGGCTCTACCGCGCCTGTCCGCAGCCCGGCGAGGACGCCGGCGAGCGGGTGGTGCTGACGGCCCGGCGCGAGGTGATCCTGGCCGGCGGGGCGTTCAACACGCCGCAGCTGCTGATGCTGTCCGGCATCGGGCCGTCCGCAGAGCTCGAGCGGCACGGCGTGGCGGTGCGGGTCGACCTCGGCGGCGTCGGACGCAACCTGCAGGACCGCTACGAGGTCTCGGTGGTCACCCGCATGGCCGAGGACTGGTCGGTGCTGGCCGGCGCCCGGTTCGAGCGTGGCGATCCCCTGTGGCGACTGTGGGACCGGGAGCGGTCGGGCATGTATGTGTCCAACGGCGCGGCGGTGGCGGCCGCCCGCCGGGCACCCGGCTCCAAGGGCCCGCGCGACCTGTTCTTCATGGCCCTGCTGGCCGACTTCCGCGGCTACTATCCGGGATACTCCAAGGCCATCGCCGCCCGTCACGACTGCCTCAGCTGGACGGTGCTGAAGGGCCACACCGAGAACCGCGGCGGGGTGGTGAGCCTGCGCTCGGCGGATCCGCGCGATCCGCCGCTGGTCAACTTCCACCAGTTCGACGAGGGCACCGGCGACGCCCGGGCCGACCTCGACGCGGTGGTCGACGGGCTTCAGTTCGCCCGGGCGCTGGCCGAGCCCCTGCACGCCTGCGGCATGGCCCTGGCCGAGGAGGAGCCCGGCCCGGGCTACGACACCCGCGCGGCGCTCGAGCAGTACGTGCGCGACCGCGCCTGGGGCCACCACGCCTCCTGCACCTGCCCCATCGGCCCGCGCGAGGCGGGCGGGGTGGTGGACGGCGACTTCCGGGTGCACGGGCTCAGCGGCCTGCGGGTGGTGGACGCCTCGGTGTTCCCGCGCATCCCCGGCAGCTTCATCGCCTGCGCCGTCTACATGATCGGCGAGAAGGCGGCGGACGTGATCCACCGCGACGCCGCGGCCGAGCGGCCGCCCGCGCGAACCGCCGCCGTCATCCCGCCCGTCGCCACGCCCAAAGGAGCGGCCCATGCCCCTGCGCCGTCTGCATGACGCCCTGGTCGCGCTGAGCCATGTGGAGCGGCGGCTGGAGCCGTTCTTCCGCGAGCCGGTGGACGCGGTGCTGCGCGAGCCGATGGCCGCGGCGATCCAGTTCCTGATCAACATCCAACGCGAGGACGAGGGCCTGGCCTTGGCCGAGGAGCGCCCGCTGCCCGGCGAGGAGGAGGCCACCCAGGCGATCATCGAGCGCATGCACGCCCAGATGGCCGGCCGCTTCAAGCCCGGCGGCTTCGAGCGCGGCGGCAACACCAAGACCCACGGCATCGTCCGCGCCGAGTTCGAGGTGCTCGATGGCCTGCCGGCCCACGTGCGCAAAGGCGTGTTCAAGGAGCCGCGCACGTTCAGGGCGTGGGTGCGCTACTCCGGCCCCGGCCCCGACGTGCCCAGGGACATCGACGACGTCGGCTTCGTCTCCATGACCATCAAGCTGATGGGGGTCGAGGGGCCCAAGCTGATGGAGGAGGAGAAGTTCACCCAGGACCTGCTGTGCGTCTGCACCCCGACCTTCGTCACGCCCAATTCGGTAGCCAACGCCGTGCTGCAGAAGTGGAGCCTGGAACACACGCCGCTCTGGTACTTCCTCGACCCGCGCCAGAGCCACCTGCTGGACTTCCTGATGCAGGGCCTGTGGAACCAGACCCAGTACAACCCCCTCGGCCAGAGCTTCTACAGCTGCGTGCCCTACCTGCTCGGCGAGGGCCAGGCGATGAAGTACGCCTTCTTCCCGCGCAGCAAGGTGGTGAAGGCGATCCCCGGCGCGCCGTTCGGCCGGGTGCCGGACAACTACCTGCACGACAACATGGTCAGGACACTCGACGCCCAGGACGTGGAGTTCGACATCTGCGTGCAGGTGCAGACCGATCCCCACCGCATGCCGATCGAGAACGCCGCCGTGCGCTGGCCCACCCGCCTGTCGCCGCACGTGCCGGTGGCCCACCTGCGCATCCCCCGGCAGACCTTCAACAGCAAAGCCCAGCAGGTCGGCTTCGCCAAGGTGCTGAAGTACAACCCCTGGCACTGCATCTCCGAGCACCGCCCCCTGGGCAACCAGAGCCGCACCCGGCTGCGGCTCTACCGGGAGCTCAGCCAGTACCGCCAGGCCGAGAACGGGGTGACGCACTACGAGCCGAATGGCGACGAGGTGTTCGAGTGAGGCGCGTCCTCACCGGAACCGATAGGGGAACGACACCGCCACGACATAGTCGGGCGCGTCGCGGGTCAGGCCGACGCCCAGGGAGATGTCGAGCAGCAGGCGCGGGGTGAGCACCCGGTCGAAGCCGAGCTGGAGGCTGGACGCCACCGTGTCGGTGCCCGGGAGGCTGACGTGGTCGAGCAGGCTGCGGCCGCGGAACAGCTGCGACAGGCCCAGCGTCAGGGAGGTCTCCGGATTGAGGGCCAGCACGCTGCCGAGCTCCACGCCGAAGGCGTCGCCCGGCTGGTATTTCCCGAAGGGCTCATTGGCGGCCAGGTCGCGGGCGTAGGACAGGGAGCCGAAGAACACCAGGGGGTCGGTGCTCTTGAGCGCCGTCAGCCGGGCGCCGAACTCGTGCGTCCCCGAGCCCGACGCCAGGGCCGGGATGGCGGCGCGGAAGGGATCGCGGCCGGTGGGGGCGCGCCACGACAGGGCGGCGATCAGGTCGGGGCGCCAGCCGCCGGCCTCGCGCAGGAACTGATGGCTGAGGGAGAGCTGAACGTCGCCGAGACCCGAGCCGTCGTTGCTGGCCTGGGTCCCGTCGCCCAGGGAGCGCGCCTGGCGGATCCAGCCGTAGGGCACGCTGACCTCGACCTGGCTGGACCAGGGCAGGCCGGCCCTCAGGGTCAGGACGCCGTGCAACTGGTCTTCGCGCAGCCGCTGGTCGGCCAGGGTAGGGACGCCTTCCGGCGTCTGGACCAGGGTCAGGCCCTGCACCTCGCGGTTGGCGTAGGACAGGCTGGGGACCAGCTCCACCGACCCGGCGGGGAGCAGCAGGCCGCCGCGCTGGACCAGGGCCCGCGACAGGGCCTGCAGTTCGCCCTCGTCGTCGTCGCGCGCAGCCTGGGCGGCGGGCGCTGCTGCGGGCAAGGCGGATGGAGCGGCCGGGGGTGGCCCAGCGGCGGCGGTCGCGGGCGCGGTCGCGGCGGGCCGCTCGCGCTCCAGGGCCGCGATCCTGGCCTCCAGGGCGGCGATCTCGCGGTCGCGGGCGCTCAGGGCCTGGAGCAGGTCCTCGCGGGTGAGGGGTTGGGCCAGGGCCGGGCCGGCAACGAGCGCGGCGGCCAGGGCCAGGACGGCGAGCTTCATGGCGGCGCCCCTGCGTTGCCGGTGTGGACGGTGGACTGACGGACCACGGCGGCGGCCGGGGCCAGGAACAGCTCGGCCGGAGCGCCCATGCGGTTGGGCGGCTGCGGATCGTCCGGCCGGCCGAGCACGAAGCCGACGCGGCTGCTCCAGGCCTCGAGGAAGGCGTCCGTCGTCAGGGTGCGGTTGCCGAAGGCCGGGTCGCCCAACAGGACGCGGTCGCCGCGCCGGCCGCGGACGACGACGAAGTGTCCCGCACCGCGCGCCTGCAGCGGGACGATGGCCGGCGCCATGCCGATCAGCTCGTCGAGCGACAGGCCGGCGTAGCCGGTGGCCGCGAGTCCGCGCGTGGCGGCGAAGCGCTTGAGGTCCAGCAGCGAGAAGCCCAGCCGGGCGCGGACCAGCTGGACATCGCCCGTCCGCAGCATGCCGAGCGCGGCCTGGCGCTCGGTCACCGGGTCGTTCCACTGGTAGGTGATCAGGGTGGCCACCGCCGCGGCCCCGCACGACAGGTCCCAGTGCTGGCGCACCAGGGCCTCGTCGCGCAGGTCGAGCAGGCTGCGCACCGTCTTGGCCTCGGCCCCGGCCGGCGCGGCCAGGGCCAGGGTCAGGACGAGGGCGGCGAGGCCCCGCAGGATCGGCCGCGACGGCCGCATGGCGTCAGCCCCCCGAGGCGCCGCTAGCGTCCGTGGAGCTCGGCCTGGGTGACCATCTGGTCGTGGCCCCAGGTGGTGGTGACCCCGAGCGAGCCGAGCAGGCCGTGGCTCTCGTCGGCCGGGCCGGCGGAGAAGGTGATCGTGCCGTTCGGCCCGGTGCGCAGCGCCCACAGGCCGTCGATCGACAACTTCTTGTTGTCGCCCGCCCGCACCGCGCCGAGGTATTCGCCGGTGTTCGGGTCGTAGGCGTTGATGCGCCCGTCGCCGAAGTTGCCGACCAAGAGGGCGCCGGCGAACTGGCCGAAGCTGGCGGGGGCGATGGCCAGGCCCCAGGGGGCGTTCAGCTGGCCGTGGTTGACCAGGCGCTGCAGCAGGTGGCCGTCGGTGTCGAACACGTCGACGAAGCCCTTGCCCTGGCCGGCCGTCTCATCGAGGGCGCCGGGGGCGCGGTTGGCGAAGGTCACGTACAGCTTGCCGTTCAGGGTCTGCACGTTGAAGGGCGCATAGTCGGCGGGCAGGTTGGGATCGGTGAAGCTGCCGACCTTGGCGTAGCTGGAGTCATAGACGCTGACCATGCCATGGGCGAAGTCGGCGGCGAACAGGCGGGGCGCGCCGCTGCTCGTCATGCCCAGGGTCAGGCCCTTGAACACCGAGCCCGCGGCGGATTCGTCCACCGCCACCACGGCCTGGCTGGCGTTGACCGTCGAATTCCAGCCGTCGATCTGGCCGCTCTCGGTGGCGAAGGCGAACTGGGTCTGCCCGGTCTTGCCGCCGGCGCTCACCATGAAGCTGTTGGCGATGCCGATGAAGGTGGTGCCGGTCGGCCCGCCCGGGACCGCCACGTTGAGGTTGTTGTTCTTGGCGAAGGTGTTGCGGTCGTAGACCGTCGAGCGGTCGGCGCCGTTGTCAGCCACCCACAGGGGGCTGGTCGGAGACGACGACAGGCCCCAGGGGTTGACCAGCTGGGCGTCGGTCACCGGGGCGATGCCGGTCTGATCGGCCACCTGGTTGACGATGGCGAACCGCGTGCCGCCGACCACGACGTTCAGTTGCGCGTCGCTCATGACCACGGGCGCCGCGCGGGCGCCGGACACGGAGAGGGCGGCCGCCAGGGCCGCCAGGGCGATGTTCGACTGGAATCGGGACATGTGAGCCTCCTCGGTCGACCCGGACGGATACTCGGTCGATGCGTCAGTGGCGGCCCCACTTGTGGGGGTTCACGCGGTCCCGGCTGCGCACGGAAACGTGATCGGAGGCGCCCTGCCTTACTTCAGTACGTCCAGCACGTCGGCCGGGATGCCGCTGTCGTCCTCGGGCTTGTCCCAGCCCTTCTCGAACCACTGCTCCCAGTTCTGCGCCCAGGGCCGGCCGTAGTAGTCGACGAACATCGGGCTGTCCTTGGTGAGCTGCTGCGGGCGGCCCTGGACGTTGTGGATGTTGGACAGGCACTCGATGAAGGTGAAGCGCGCCTTCGGATCGTTCGGCAGGGCCACGCGCAGATAGCGTTCGGTGAGCTTCACCGGCTGGAGCAGTGCGTCCGGGTCATACCAGATCGCCTCGTGATCGATGCCGACCAGCTTGTGGTTCTTGTCGTAGAACGGCTTGTAGGTTTCCACCGTCTCCAGCTTGGAGCTCCATTCGAAGGCGCTGTGCTGGGTCCAGGCCTGGACGTTGGCGGTCCAGGTCACCAGGGTGTCCTTGTCCCAGAATCCGACCGTCTCGCCGTACCACTGGGGCACCTTCTGCACGTGCTCGGCGCCGATGTGGATGTCCCGGTAGAAGTTGTCGGCCACCCCGCCCATGGTCTGCACCTTCCAGGGCGTCACCGTCAGTTCGAAGTTGGACGCCTGGCTGGCCGCGGCCCAGAAGCGGCCGAAGCCCTCCGGATAGCAGAAGCCCGCGTTCCATTGCTTTGCGTTGTCCACGGTCTCGTGGAACAGCATCTGGACGAAACGCTTCTGATACTCCGGCGTGAGCAGCGACAGCATGGTCGACGCCTGGGTGACGCCGCCCCAGATCCAGCGTTCCCCGGCGCCGGGCCCTCCGTTGGGGCGGTCGGCCAGATAGGGCGCGCCCGGGGTGTCGCTGGCGTCCCGATCGCGCTCCCAATAGCCGTCCCAGTCCGGGGCGGTGGCCCGGGTGTATTGCGTCGGGCCGCCGTGCGCCTTGGCCTGCGCCCGCAGGGCCTCGTAGTGCGACCTGGCCGTCTTGTAGGGATAGGGGCTGACGATCTTCTCGCGGGGGAAGGCGTCCTTGCAGCTGTCGCCCCAGGATGCGGAGGTCGGCGGGCTCTTGCCGATGCGGCCCTGCTCCCACATGGCCTCGACCATCTGCCGCGAGCTGTTGCAGCGGTAGTAGCGCGGGTCGGACCAATACTGCTTGTCCTTGTAGAAGTTCTTCGAGGTGAAGATGTCTATGGGCAGCGGCTCGACCCCCGCGGGCGGCCCCTTGATCGCCGGGTCCTGGCCGCGCAGGCCGCCCGGGCCAAATCCCGCCGGGGCGGCCTGGGACGGAAAGGGATAGGGCACGCCGAAGGGACCGGCGGGCCGCGGCGCGGCCGCGGCGGGAGCGGCGGGGGCGACGCCCGGCGGAGCGCCGGTCTGCGCCATGGCGGGGCCGGCCGCGCAGGCCCACAGGGAAGCCAGGGTCGCGCATGCCCGGACGCGCGCTGCTGCACCAATCCTCACGGCGTTCACTCCCCGAAAACGTTGTTGTCGTTGTGCTGCAAGTTGTACCGGCGGCCGTTCCTTGGCCAGCCCCTGGACGCCTCAGCCGCCGCCGGCGATCCACTTCAGCGCCCGCACGCCCGGCATGAAGAAGTAGGCGCCGCCCTTCACGGTGACGAACCGGGGCAGGCCGTCCAGCTCGCGGCAGGGGCCGCCGGCCACGGGCATGCGGAAGGCGTCGGTGGGCTGGCCAGTCTTGAGCGGCTGGCGCGAGCCCAGCAGGGGATCCTGTTCGGCGGTCATGCCGGCGAACTTGGGACTGTTCAGCCAGGCGCCCTGGATGAACTCGAACTGGCGGCCGAGGTTGGCGTTCAGCGCCAGGAAGTGCAGGCCCCGGGGCTCGCCGGGCGCGCCGTACTTGCGTCCCCGCCGCAGGAGGCGGTGGAAGCGGCTGGAGGCGATGGTGTCGGCCCGGCGGTCGACGCCGAAGCCGAGCATGGAGACCAACATCCCGAGCAGGCCCCGGTCGCCGCCGGGGATGTCGCCGGTGCGCGGGTTGGCCCGGCGGATGTGGCCGGAGTAGGGGCAGAGGCGCCCCTCGGCGTCGCTGTCGAAGGTGAAGGCGTTGTAGCGCAGGTCGTCCTGGTCCGGCCCGACGCCGCGGATCGGGGTCTTGCTCAGCCTTGCCAGCGGCTCGCCCGACTGGAGCTTGCGCCCGACCATGGCCTCGGCGAGGGCCTCGCCGCCCCCCGAGGGACCGGCATGGGCCTTGGCGAAGGCCCAGAAGCCGTCGACGTCCTGCTCCAATTGGCGCAGCACCAGGTACGAGCCGTTGCGGCCGAGGTCGAACCAGCCGGGCGCGTCCGGGGCCTCGGGCAGGAGCCGCGCCGGATCGCGCCGGATCAGCGGGCGGCTGGTGTAGAGGCCGTATTCGTTGGGGTAGCCCAGCAGGACTTCGCCGGCGGCGATGGCGTTGCCGTAGTCGAGGTCGGCCAGGCCGCCGGGGGTGCGCGCGCCGGCCCAGTCGAGCTCGGGTTGGCTGAGGCCGTCGAGGAAGCCGAACGGCTCGCGCCCGTCGCGGCGGGCGGTGGACAGTTCGGTGTGGGTGAAGGCCGCCTCGAAGGCGGGGTTGATCAGGGCCTCGCGCAGCGGCCCCAGGCCGTCGGTGTCGGCGAACAGCAGGAGCACCAGGTGCGGCTCGGCCCCCGGCCCGCCCCAGGCCCAGCCGGCCGGGGCGTTGGCGCCGAGGTCGCCGAGCCGGCGCGAGCGGGCGGGATCGGCCGCCATGCCGTCGACGAACTCCTGCGAGAAGCCGCCGATCACCGCTTCCTCGACGCCCAGCGCCCTCAGGCCCGGCGCGCTGACGGCGATGTGCACGGCGCTCTGCAGACGGGTCTTGAGGTCGGCGATCACCGTGGGGCGGAAGCTCTTCAGCCAGGCGCGCGCGGCGGCGGCGTCCCTGACCTGCAGCAGCAGGTGGCAGGCGTCGGGCAGGGAGCCGTAGCCGGCCTTGGCCAGGGCCTGGATGTCGTCGAGTTCGGTGACGGGGGTGGCGGCCATCAGATCAGCGCCAGCCAGCGATGCAGCGCCTCGCCCGAGAGCCCGGGTTTCTCGAGGCCCTTGCGGATCTCGGCGTTGCGGTAGAGGTCGTAGGCGGATAGGCCCGGATAGGCCTTGTACCAGACGTCGGTGGCCTGCTGGCGGCGCCGCAGGAAGGTCTTGAACTGCTCCTCGCGCTGGGCCCCGCCCAGCAGCAGGAAGCGGGTGGTCGGATAGCCGACGCCATTGGAGAACACCAGATTCAGGCCGAAGGCGGCCTTGTTGATGAAGTCGTCCATGTAGCTGTCGAGCGAGCCGTCGTAGTTGCTGCAGAACAGCACCCGGCGGCCCTCGTCGATGACCACCCAGCGGGCGAAGTGGATGGTGCCGACCCGCGCCAGCCGGCCGCGCTTGTAGATCTGGCTGTTGCCGAAATTGAGCAGCCACAGCACCGCGCGCACGATGGCCAGGCGGAACAGGCCCGGCTTGATCGCCCCGATGGCGGTGAACGGGTTGGTGACGTCGTGGTCCTCGGCCTGGGCGATGGTCCGCCGGCGCGCGCGGTCGTAGGGGGTGGCGATCTCGGGATCGCGCGTCTCGTGGCGGCGCAGGATGACAAGCCAGAGCGGCGCGGTGACCAGCAGGATCGGGGCGGCGATCAGCAGGATCAGCGCGCCCAGCAGGAAGGCGCCGACGTGGCCGAGCAGCCAGGGCAGGGGCGTGGGTTGTTCCGGCGTCAGGGCCGGACCGCTCTGCAGCACCCGGGCGCGCAGGCGTGCGTGCAGGGCCTCGGGCCTGGCGAGGCCCTCGGCCGCGGCCCTGGCGAGCTCGCTCTTCAGCGCGCCGCGCAGCACCGCCTCCTCGCGGGCCTGGACCACGGTGCGGCCGAGCGTGTTCACATAGCCGGCCGAGGCGGCGACCTGGCGTTCGGCCATCCAGCGGCGCAGGTCGGTGGTCGCGCTGAAGCCCTCGCAGAAGCCGAAGATCCGTTTGAGCCCCTCGTCACAGCGGGCGGCCACCTCGTCGAGCAGCCGGTCGGGGTCGCCGTCGCAGTCGCCGAGGAAGGCGAGGTAGAGGGGCGCGTCGGGGAAACTGGAGCCGAAGGCGGCGAGATCGCCGAGCGTCAGGTCGTCCAGCACCACGAAGCGGGCCACGTGCAGGGCGGGGAAGGCGCCGAAGGGGACCAGGGCGTTGTTCGGGTCGGCGAGGCCCGGCCGGGCGTTCATGCCGGCCAGCAGGGCCCGCAGGCCCGCCACCTTGTCGGGGGCGAGCCGGGCCAGGACCAGGAATTCGGACTGGGGCGTCATGCCTCGCCCGCTCCGCCGCCCTAGAACTGCAGGGCGAAGTCGATCAGGCGCGCCTTGTCCCAGTAGACCTTGCCGAGGTAGAGGCCCGGCCCGATCATGCGGATCTCGTCACGGATCCAGTGGGCCACCAGCGAGGTCTCGGAGTAGTCGAGGACGATGCACTCCTTGCCGTCCAGCCAGCTCGGGGCCTTGTAGACCTTGGCGACGATGGCGTGGATGCCGAATGCGCTGACGCGGTTGCGCAGGTAGCCGGCCTTGGCGTCGAACACCTTGCCCTGCCAGGCGAAGATGCCGACCATCTTGGCGATCTCGGCGCTGTAGCGGGTGCCGGGGGAGATGATGGCGGTGCCGTCGGCCTGGCCGTCGGGGATCGGGCCGGCCTCCACCGAGCTGAACAGGGCGTCGAGCTCGGCCTGGGTCATCTTCAGCAGGTCGGCGACGGAGTGGATCGTGGCGGTCGTCGTCATTCGGGTCCCCCATGGTCTGGACGCAAACACAACCAGCAGCGTGTATTTGGGGACCATAAGGCGGGCGGCGAGGCGCCGCCAAGCTTGATTCGGCGTTTTCAGTGAACGGTGATCGGCGAGCTCGGCGGTGTGGCATTTTTCCCCCGGTGGTTGAGGGGGCCTGACCCGCGGGGCCGCCGATCAGATCTTCGAGGTTTCCCAGGTCGAGGGGTGGAACAGGTCCCGGGCGGTCAGCGCGCCGACCGACAGCCCCTGGCGGCGGTGGTGGGCCAGGAAGGCGTCGAGCGTGCCCCGGTTGGGCTCCAGGCCATAGGACCAGTAGTCCTGGCCCATCAGCCGCTGGGCGGCCAGCAGCTGGTCCTCGACGAACGGCAAGGTGACCTTGGTGGCCGAGGTGTCGGCCAGCTTGGCGGTGGCGACCGCCTTGGCGCGGGTGAAGGCCTTGAGCACCGTGGCCGGCAGCCAGGGCTGCTCGGCGACCAGGCTCTTGCGCACGCCCAGCAGGTGCATGATCGGGAAGATGCCGGTGCGCCGGTACCAGGCCTCGGCCTCGGCCCGGGTGTCGTCGAACAGCCAGCCGATGCCGGGCGCGCCGCGCATCTGGCACGAGGGCACGCGCGGCGAGACGATGCCGTCGAGGTCGCCGTCCTCCAGCATCTGCGACAGGGAGCGGTCGCCGGGGGCGTCCTCCAGCCGCACGCCCTCGGGCAGCTGCAACGCGATCTTCTCGACCCGCCCGGTCTCCTCCAGGCCGCCGCGCACCCACTCGATGTCGCGCAGGTCCACGCCGTACTCCTCGATGATCGCGCGGGCCCAGACGCAGGCGGTCAACTGGTACTCGGGCAGGCCGATGCGCTTTCCGGCAAGATCGAGCGGGCTGCGGACACGGTCCTTGCGCACGGTGATGGCGGTGTGGCGGAACGCGCGCGAGGTGAACACCGGCACGCCGACATAGGGGTTGTCGCCGCGCGAGGCGCGCACGGTGAAGCTCGACAGCGACAGCTCGCAGACGTCGAACTCCTCGTTGCGGAAGGCGCGGAAGAAGATCTCCTCGGGCTCCAGCAGCAGGAAGGTGGGATCGACGCCGTCGATGCGCACCTCGCCGTCGACGAGGGGGCGCACGCGGTCGTAGTCGCCTACGGCGATGGACAGGCTCAGCTTGGACATGGCCGTTCTCTTACGCGACTACTTCTTCAGCGTCACGCCGGTCTGGCCGCTCGCGTTGATGGGGTTGCGGTCGTTCTCCTCGCAGGTGAACTCCTTGATCTCCCAGTCCTTGTGCATCTTGTATTGCCGGGTGACGGTCCACGGCTTGGTGAACACCTTGGGGTCGGTCATGGTGATGACGTCCTCCAGGGTGTCGGCGCTGACCCGGCGCATGCGCTCGTGCAGCGTCAGGGCGTCGGAGTGCTCGATGCCCCCGGAATCGACGGTCCCGGCCTTCAGCCCCACGGTGTCGAACACCAGGGTGTCGCCCTCCCAGTGACCGGTGGAATAGCCCTCGTAGGTGGGGTCGAGGTCCGCGGGGGCCTTGCGGCCGTCGGTGTAGATGCGGCGGATCTCGTGCTTGAACTCGGCCAGGATCCAGGTCTGCTCGGGGGTGACCACCACTTCCATCGGATAGGGCGAGCGCATGATGCGGGGCGGGCCCTCGGGCAGACAGCCGATGTCGCCCCTGGGCTTGCCGGCCTTCACCGCGGCCAGATAGTCCTGGTAGCGCTTGGCATATTCGGGGTTCAGCGGCGCGTTGGGCTGGAAGGCGCCGGACTCGGTGGTCGGGTCGATGTTGCGGCTGCCGTAGTTGCCCCACACGCCCTTCCAGTCGGGCAGGCGGGAGGTCTTGGCTGGCGCCGCCTTCTTGGCGGGCGAGGACTTCTGGGCCGTGGCGGCGGCGCCGAGGCCGGGGATGGCCAGAGCGGCGGCGAGGGCGATGAGGACGAGGGGGCGGGTGCGGGAAGGCATCAGCGGCTCCGGGACGTGGCGGCGACGATTTGGCTGGAGGGCCCGGACGCGGGGCGGCGCAGCAGGGCCACGGCCAGGGCGCACAGGGCGACGGTCAGGGCCATGGCCGAGAACATGGCCATCGAGCCGGGGAACAGCTGCTTGAGCCAGCCGACGATGTAGGGGCCGAGGATGCCGCCCAGGCGGCCGACGCCCAGTTCGACGCCCACCCCGGTGCTCTTGACCTCGGTCTCGTAGAGGCTGGCGGTGAAGTTGTTGAGCACCGGCTGGGCCCCCATGACGAAGAAGCCGGCCACGGAGATGAACAGCACGTTGGTCGCGTGGCTGTTGACCACGGCCAGGCCGGCGATCGCGACGGTGGCCAGGATCCAGCTGACCGCCAGCACGATCCGCCGGTCGATCCGGTCGGCCGCCCAGCCGCAGCCCACCCCGCCCAGCACCGCCATGAACTGCAGCAGGGCGCCGAAGGCGAAGCTGGAGCCCAGGCCCTCGCCGCGCTGGATCATGGTCTGGGGCAGCCAGGACGACAGGCCGAAGATGGTGAAGAGCGAGCAGGCCGCGCAGAACCAGACGGTGAGGGTCGAGACCCGCACCTGGGGCTGCAGCAGGCGCGAGACCGAGGCCCGGTGGCGGACGTCCTCGGGGGTGGTGAAGGTGGCGTCGGCGTATTGGGCGGCCCGTTCGGGGATCAGCCAGGCCATCACCTTGCGCAAGGCCGGCTGGTCGCCCTTCAGGGCCAGGAAGCGCGGCGACTCGCGCAGCACGAAGGTGCACACGAGCACCAGGGGGATGGCCGCGCCGTCGACCCAGAACAACGCCGGCCAGCCGTAGGCGGGCGCCAGCCACAGGCCCATCAGGGCGGCCAGAATGCCGCCGCCCGACCAGCCGATCATCACGCAGCCCACCAGCATGTTGGTGAAGCGGCGAGGGGCGAACTCGTTGATGAAGGTGACCGACAGCGGCAGCAGCATGCCGAGGCCGAGGCCCGTCAGCAGGCGCAGGCTGACGAAGGGCATGAACGAGCGCGCCTGGCTGGCGGTGATCAGGTCGATCAGGCTGGCGATCAACAGGCCGCCCAGCAGCGTCGGCTTGCGCCCGATGCGGTCGGCGATCAGGCCCACGGCCAGCGAGCCGATCATGAAGCCGACCAGGCCCGAGGACACCAGCAGCCCCGCCTGGCTCGGCGGCAAACGCCATTCCTTGATCGCATAGGGGATCACGTAGGACGGGGCGAAGGTGTCGTAGCCGTCGAACAGGGTCACCAGGCCCAGGACCGCGACCACGATCCAGTGGCGCAGGCCGAGCGAGGCCTTCTCGAGTTCACCGCGGATATCCAAAACGCACGTCCTCCCGTCTAGCCTGCGGTCTTCGCCGCGGTTCCTATTTGTCCGGGCTCGCCCGCAGCGGTTCGAGGCTGTCGACCGGCGGCGGGGGCGCGATGCTGGCAAGGTAGGCGCGAATGGCGGAGACGTCTTCGTCCTTGAGGATGCGCACGTTGTAGGGCGGCATCTCCTTGATCGGCTTGCGCACGATCGCGAGCATCGCCGCGGCGGGCAGCGGACCCGGGGCCAGGCGCGGGCCGGCGCCGCCTTGGCCCACCGTGCCGTGGCACTGCCAGCAGCCGACGCTGCGGAAGATCTCGCCGCCGCGTTGGGCTTCGGTCTGCGCCGGCGCGGGGGCGGCCGCGGCCGGGCCGGCGGTCATCAGGGCGGCGAACGAGAGAAGGGCGCGGATCATGGGCGTCATCGTCAGCGGGGCTGGGCCACGATGTCGACCAGCACCGGCTCGCCGGCCTTCACGACCTCCACGGCCCGCTTGAAGGCGGGGGCGAGGGCCTTGGGCTCGCTGATCGGGCCGATGCCGACGCAGCCGAAGCTCCGGGCCATGGCGGCGAAGTCGATGTTGGGCGCCTCGATGGTGGTGCCGATGTGGGCGCGGGTGACGCCGCGGCAGCGGCGGTTGCCCATGCGCTGCAGGTGCATCAGCTCCTGGTGGTAGGCGCGGTTGTTGTGCACCACGAACAGGGTCGGGATCTGGTGGTGCGCGGCGGTCCACAGGCTTGTCGGGCAGCACAGCAGTTCGCCGTCGCCCAGGATGTTGACCGGGATCACGCCCTGGCCCTTGTGCGCCAGGGCCACGCCCACGCCGGCCGGCCCGCCGTAGCCGACCCCGCCGCCGCCCGAGCCGCCGATGTACTTGCCGTGCCGGTCGAGCGCCCACAGCCGGTTCGGCCAGCTGGAGATGAAGCCGCCGCCGCCGGTCAGCATCCAGTCGTGGCCCAGCAGCTGCTGGTGCAGCTCGGCGCAGAACCGGCCGGTGGCGATCGGGCTGGCGTCCCAGCCGTAGGTGGCCGCTACGCGCGTGCGCTGCTTCAGGTCGCGCCAGCCGATCTCCAGCTTGGCGCGGCGGGCGTCGGCCCGGCTGCGGCCATCGGTCCCCTGGGCGCGGCGCACGGCCTCGATCAGGTGGGGCAGGGTGGCCTCGGCGTCGCCGGTGATGGCCAGCTCGCTCGGCTGGTAGCGCTGGAAGTCCTGGTAGTTGCCCTTCACCAGCAGGTCGCGGGTGGAGATCTGGATGAAGTGCACGCCCTTGGCGGCGACCGGTTCGCTGTAGCGCTCGTCGACATCGACCACGTCGTTGAGCGTGCCGTAGGGATCGCTCAGCTCCAGGCCCAGGATCACGTCGGCGGTGCGCACGTGGGCGCGGCCGAGCTCGGTCTGGCACAGGTAGTGGGTGGTCGGCATGTTGAGCCGGCCCATGCGGTCGATCACCGGGGCCTGCAGCAACTCGGCCAGCTGCACCAGGGCGTCCATGCCCGCCTGGCTGCGCACCATCCGGTCGACGACGATCACCGGGCTCGCCGCCGCCACGAGCCGCCTGGCCGCCGCGTCGACCGCAGCGAGGTCGCCGATCGGCGCCGTGGGCATGGCCAGCAGGGGCTCGGGCCGCAGGTCCTCGGCGATCGAGTTCTCCTGCAGGTCGCCGTCGGCCATGATCAGCACCGGCCCGGCCGGGGCGGAGGCGGCCAGCTGGTAGCCGCGCTTGAGGGATTCGTTGAAGTCCAGCAGCGACAGGGGCTGGGCGTCCCACTTGGTGAAGTCGCGGATCGTGGCGCCCTGGTCGAGCACCGAGTGGTTCCATTCCACCCCGGTGCGGCGCTTGGTCCCGTCCAGCGCATTGCCGCCGATCAGCAGCACCGGGGCGCGGTCGCACCAGGCGTTGTAGATGGCCATGGCGGCGTGCTGGATGCCGACCGTGCCGTGCAGCAAGGCGATGATCGGCTTGCCGGTGGCCTTGGCGTAGCCGTGGGCAAGGCCCACCGAGATCTCCTCGTGCAGGCAGGTGAGCATCTCCGGCCGGGTGTTCTGGCCGTAGTTGATCAGGGACTCGTGCAGGCCGCGGAAGCTCGAGCCGGCCATGCAGGCCACGTAGGGGATGTCGAGCTGCTTGATCGTGTCGACCATGTAGTCGCCGCCCGAGCGGCCGGCGGCGCCGAGCTCGGCCCGCGGCGGGGCGGTCTCGCGGGCCAGGGCGGCGGCGGAGGGCTCGGCGGCGGCCGGGCGGGGCGGCGCGGGCGCCGGCTGCGCCGCGACGGGGCCGGCGGTCAGGGCCGCCGCCGGCAGGGCCGACGCCCCGGCGACGGCGCCCTTGAACAAGGTTCGGCGGTCGATCCCGCCGCGCGCCTTTGCGCCCATGCCAAACCCCAGAGAAAATGGGCTCCAGAAAGAAAAGGGGCGGCGTCGCCGCCGCCCCGACGCGATTGATCAGTACCGGTAGGTGAGCTGCAGCCCGATCTCCCGCGGCCGGAAGGTCGCCGCCGTGACCAGGGCCGAGTTGGCCGAGTGCGCCTTGAAGATCGGGTCCACCGAGTTGGTCAGGTTGTTGACGTAGAGGTTGAAGTCGACGTTGGCGCGGCTGACCCCGGCCCGGGCCGTCATGAACCGGGTCTCGTTGCCGTTGACCAGCACGGCGTCGTAGCCCGAGGCGCCGGGGCCCGCGGTGCGCATGTACTTGCCGCTGTACTGGAAGTCGACGCGGGCATAGCCATTGTAGTCCTGGGTCAGCCGGTGGTCGAACTGCACCCCCACGTTGCCCTGCCAGTCGGGCGCGCCCAGGTTGTCGCCCTTGTTGACGATGACGATCGGGCCGGCGGTGCCGGTGATCGCGTAGGTCTTGGTGTAGCGGGCGTCGGTGTAGGAGATCGAGGCGTTGAAGGTGAACGGGCCGAACCGGGCCTGGGCCTGGATGTCGGCGCCCTTGGAGGTCGCTTCGCCGGCGTTGACGATGAAGTTCTGGCCACAGCGCAGGCGGTTGGACAGCTGGGGGTTCTTCCAGTTGATCCAGAACACGCTCGAGTTGATCTGGGCGTGGCCATCGAACAGGCCGATCTTGGCCCCGCCCTCGTAGCTCCACACGCTATCGGAGTTGTAGGTCAGGGGGGTCGAGGTCAGGCCGAGGGCCGTCAGGTCCTGCTGGCAGGTGGACACCGGCACCGGCTGGTTCAGGCCGCCCGCCCGGAAGCCCTGGGTCGCGCTGACATAGTACAGCTGGCGCGGCGTGGCCTGGTACGAGAGCACGAACTTCGGCGTGATCGGGGTTTCCTGCTGCTTGCCCACGAACTGCTGGCCGATGCCCTCGCCGGCCTTGTTGGGGAAGGGATGGAAGGCGGGGTCGGCGTTGCAGCTCAGCGGGTCGCGCCCGCAGACCAGGTTGGTGTAGGGCTGCGGGCCCGGCACGCTCCCCACGAACCCTGGAGGGGCGCCCTGCACCGACCCGGAGGTGGTCTGGTTGTAGCCGATGGTGCTGCGCGTGACGCGGAGGCCCACCGTCGCTTTCAGCTTGTCGGTGAGCATGTAGTTGCCCTCGCCGAAGGCGGCGATCTCCTCGTCGGTGACGTAGAGGTTGCGCTCGGACGTGTTGCCCGGGATGTCGGTCAGGTTGGTCTGACCGAGGAACCAGGCCTCGTCGACCCCGCGCAACGCCCTGGCCACGTCGTCCTCGTTGCTGGGGGCGGTGGTGAACTGGTGCTGGTTGGAGGTGTAGTAGAAGAAGCCGCCCACCCAGGTGAGCCGGGCGCTCGGGTCGGCCGACGAGAGGCGCACTTCCTGGGCGAAGCTGTGCTGCGTGTTCAGGAAGTTGAAGTTCTGCCACTCATAGGGCACGCCCGGGATGATGAAGGTGGTCGGGCCCGTGCCGCCCGCGACCGCCTTGCCGGTGGAGTCGACGAAGGTGGCGTTGGTCGCGGTGGGCATGACGGCGGTGCGGATGCCCGCCAGGCCGCCGGTGTAGCCGTTGTTCTTGTCGTTCTCGAAGGACGAGATCAGCTTCACCGCGAACTTATCGAAGTCGTAGTCGACGGTGATGTTGCCGATGAGCAGGGTCTGGAGCTTGGGCGAGTCGACCTCGCCGGCGTTATGAGCCGCGTCATAGTAGGTCGCGTTGCCGCTCTTGCCGGGGCCGAACTGGTTGTAGGGGCCGAAGGTGCCGCCCGGGAAGACGGTGTTGGGGAAGGAGTACTTGACTCCGTTGACCGTGCCCGAGTTGATGAAGGTGCCGGCGTTCAGTTTGAACTGCGGGATGTCGTTCCAGTAGATGTCCTGCGCATTCACCTTCTCCTCGGAATAGTAGAGCGACGGGGTGATCTTCAGGTGGTCGGTGGCCGCCCAGGTCAGGGCGAAGCGGGCCTGGCGGACGTCGCCCGAGTTGACGTCCTTGGCCACGGTGTGGGCGTCGTAGAGCGACACCTCGTCGAGCCAGCCGCCATTGTGGCGCATGTAGATGCTGCCGCGGAAGCCCAGCTTGTCCTGGATGATGGGGCCGCCCAGAGCGATGCCGCCGTCGTAGCTCATGCCGCCGCCGTCGGTCGTGGAGACTTCGCTGCGGATGTAGGTCGACATCTTGGTCAGGCTGGGCTGGGGCAGGATGAAGCGGATCGCGCCGCCTTCCGCCGAGCCGCCGTACAGGGTGCCCTGCGGGCCGCGCAGCACTTCGATGCGCTCCAGGTCGAACACCTGCGGGAAGGGCGTGCCGTTGCCCGAGGCCGAGCCGGCGTTGTCGCGCTTCTGCAGCGGGGTGTCGTCGAGGAACACGCCGGTGGTCGGGGCGCCCAGGCTGGAGGAGATGCCGCGGATGGAGATGTTCGGGTTGCCCTCGCCGCCGGCGCGGCGGAAGGTCACCGACGGCACCGTGCGGGCCAGGTCCTGCAGGCTCTGCACGCCGCTCTGGTCGATGGCTTTCTGGGTCACGGCGGTGACGTTCAGGGCCACGTGGTTGACGGTGTCGGCCTGACGGGTGGCGGTCACAACCACCTCGCTCAGCGCGCCGGTGTCCTTCGCCTGCTCCTGGGCCAAGGCCTGCGGCGCCCAGGCCAGGCCGCCGAGGGCCGTGGTGATCAGGAGGCGCTGAAGCGCAGGAATGTCTCTCATCATTATTTCCCCTCGCTGGATGTGAACTGCGCGCAACTTGAGCGCGCACTCCCCCGCTCGCACATTTGCTCATGCGCGTTCGCGAACATTTCCGTTTTGTAAGTACGTGCAGAACCCCGCGGCGTCGCGCAGCGACGTCCGATGTGTTGTTTCGCTCCCTGTGCGCGTCGTTATTACGCGCTTGTTTGTTAGGACGAGCCGGAAACGAGTATCCGCCACCTCGATTTCAAAAATATTGTTATATTTGATGCCTCAAGTGATTGCTCTCCCGGCCCGGGCTCCGCTAGCGTCCTCAATAAAACAAGGGGAGGGCCCATGGAGGCCGAGCCTGCAATGGCGGACTCGACGCGGGACGCGCCGGATGGGGAGTCGGCGGCGCGCCGCGCGTGGTTCCGCGAGCAGATCCTGCCGCTCGAGCCGCGCCTGCGCCTCTATGTCCGTCACCTGCGCCGGGGCAACGCCGACGTGGACGATCTCGTCCACGACACCCTGATCCGCGCCATCACCACCCAGAACTGGCGCGAGGTCGGCCGGCCGTGGGCGTTCCTGCGTTCGGTCGCGCGCAATCTTTTGATCGACGGCCTGCGCCGGCAGAAGGTGGTGACCATCGAGCTCACCGGCGACTGGGATTCGAATGCCTTCGCCGACGAGACCCCGGGGCCGGAGGCCGAACTCCTGGCGCGCGACGAACTCAAGCGCCTGGCCCAGGCGATCGACGCCCTGCCGCCGCAGCAGCGCAAGGTGTTCGTCATGCGCAAGGTCCAGGACCTGAACATCCCGACGATTGCCGACCGGCTCGGCCTGTCGGTGTCGACCGTGGAGAAGCATCTGGTGCGGGCCCTGCGCGCCTGCGCGCTCAAACTGCGCGGGGTGGACGAGCCCGACGATCCGTGACGGCCCGTCGGCAGCGGCCAATCAGTATCGGCTAATCAGTATCGGTTAATCAGTATCGGAACGACACCTGCAGGCCGATCTCGCGCGGCCGGTAGGTGCTGGCGGTGACCAGGGGCGAGGCCAGGGTGTGGGCCTCGTAGAGGCGCGGCTGAGCATTGGTCAGGTTGTTGGCGAACAGGTTGATGTCGACGCCGGCGCGCACCATGCCGAGCCGCAGCGTGACGAAGTGGGCCGGATCGCCGCGCACGACCGCCGGGTCGTAGACCGACGCCCCGGGCCCGGGGCCGCGCTGGAACGGGCCCGAGTACTGGTAGTCGGCGCGCACATAGCCGCCGACCGGGCCGGCGATGACGAAGTCGTAGTTGAGGCTCAGGTCGGTCTGCCAGTCGGGCGCCCCGAGCCGATCCCCCTTGTTGACCATCACGATCGGCGCCCCGCCGGACCCGGGGATGGCGTAGGTCTTGGTGTAGTGGGCGTCGGTATAGGCGGCGGCCAGCGACAGGGTGAGGCGGCCGAAGCGCGCCTGGCCCTGGATGTCGAAGCCCTGCGACACTGCGGCGCCGGCGTTGACGATGAAGTTCTGCCCGCACCTGAGACGGTTCTGCTGCTGGGGATTGCGCCAGTCGATGTAGAAGACGCTGGAGTTGATCTGGGCCTTGCCGCCGAGCGCCTGGACCTTGGCGCCGGCCTCGTAGCTCCAGACGCTGTCGGACTTGTAGGTCAGGGGCGTGCCGGTCAGGCCCAGGGCGTTGAGGTCCTGGCTGCAGGTGAGCACCGGCACCGGCTGGTTGAGGCCCCCGGCGCGGAAGCCCTTGGCGGCGCTTACGTAATAGAGGCTGTGCGGATCGGGCCGGTAGGACAGGCCGACCTTCGGGGTCACCGGCGTCTCGACCTGGCCGCCGTGGAAGCTGACGAACTTGTCGTCGGCCGGCTGGTTCGGGAACGGGTGGAAGGTCGGCGAGGCGCAGGACCGGGGATCGGCGCCGCAGGCCGGGTCGCTGACCACGCCGGTCGCCGGCGTCCCCGAGAAGCCCGCGGGGGCGCCCTGCACCGACGAGCCGGTCTGCTGCTTGAGGTTGATCTCCTCGCGGGCCACCCGCACCCCGGCGACCAGGATCAGCCGGGGCGTGATGGCGAAGTTGACGTCGCCGAAGACTGCGGCCTCGGTCTCGGTGATGCGCAGGTCGCGCTGGGAGGTGTTGCTGCCGGGGAAGTTGGTGGTCCCCAGCAGCCAGGCCTCGCTGATCCCGCGCAGGAACACCGATGCGGCGTCCTCGTTGCCGACGGCGTAGGTGAACTGGTGCTGGAAGGTGCGCGACAGGTAGACGCCGCCGACCCAGCTGATCGGAGCGGGGTCGGGGTCGGAGCTGAAGCGGAACTCCTGGACCAGGCCCTGACGGCTGTTGGAGAAGTGGAACTCCTGCTCGAGCTGGGAGAAGCCGGGCAGGAACAGCGGCGCGCTGCCGAGCCCGCCGGGCACGGGCGTGTTTGACGCGTCGACGAAACCGGAATTGGTCTGGGTCGGCAGGATGGCGCTGCGTTCGCCGACCTGGCCGCCGGTATAGCCCTGGTTGTCGTCGCTGATGGCCGAGGTGATCGACTTCAACGTCACGTGCGGCCAGGCGTAGTCGACGGTCAGGGTCGGCAGCACCATGCGGGTGCGGCGCGGCGAGTCCACCACGCCGGCGGAGTGGGCGGCGTCGAAGTAGAGGGCGTTGCCGCTCTTGCCCGGGCCGAACTGGTTGAACGGGCCGTAGGTCCCGCCGGTGAAGGCCCGGTCGGGGAAGTCGAAGCGCACGCCGTTGACCACGCCGGCGTTGGTGAAGGTCCCCGAGTTGACCGTGTAGGCGGGGATGGTCTCCCAGAAGATGTCCTGGGCCCGCACCCGGTCCTCCGAATAGTAGAAGGCCGGCGTCAGCTTCAGGTTGGCGGTGGGCGCCCAGGTGACCGCGACGCGGGTGCTGAAGCCGTCGCCGCTGTTCACGTCGGGGGCCACGGTGTGGCTGTCGTACAGCGACACCTCGTCGATGTAGCCGCCCGTGTGGCGGCGGAACACGCTGGCGCGGAAGCCGAGCTTGTCCTTCACGATCGGACCGCCCAGGGCGACCCCGGTCTCCCAGCTCCAGCCGCCGCCCTCGGTCTTGGAGGCCTGGGCCTTGGCGTAGACGGACTCCTTGGTCAGGCTCGGCGCCGGGGTGATGAAGCGCACCGCCCCGCCCTCGGCCGACGAGCCGTAGAGCGTGCCCTGGGGCCCGCGCAGCACCTCCACCCGTTCCAGGTCGAACAGCTGCGGGAAGGGGGTGCCGTTGCCGGACGCCGAGCCCGGGTTGTCGCGCTTCTGTAGCGGCGTGTCGTCGAGGTAGATGCCCGTCGTCGGCGCGCCCAGCTGCGAGGCGATGCCGCGGATGGCGACGTTGGGATTGCCCTCGTTGTTGTTGCGGCGGAAGGCGAGGGAGATGACCGTGCGCGACAGGTCCTGCAGGTTCTCCACCCCGGTCTGGTCCATGGCGTGCTGGGTCACCGCGCTGATGCTCAGCGGCACCCGGCCCAGGAGGTCGGACTTGCGGTTGGCGGTGACGATGATCTCGTCGAGCAGCTCCACCTCGGCCATCACCGGCGCCGCCTCGGCCGGACGGGCCAGGACCGGGCGGTTGCGGCCCAGGATGCGGTCCACCAGGGCGGGGATCGGGCCCTTGTCGACCACCAGGGCGATGGTGCGCTCGTCGTTGATGGCCACCGCCAGCCCGGCCGCGCGCGCCAGCAGCTGCAGGGCCTCGCGCTCGGTGTAGCGCCCCCTGAGCGCGGGGGCCTGGTGCTTGATCGCCTCGGCGTAGGGAAACAGGATCTGCCGGCCGGCCTGGCGCGCGAATTCCTGCAGGGCCTCGTCGGCGCGCTGCGCGGGAATGTCGTAGACCTGGCCGGGGGCCTGGTCAGGGGGGCGGCTGGGCGCCTGGCTCGGGGCCTGGCGCGGGGCGGGCGCCTGGGCGCGCGCGTGCCCTGCCGCAGCCACCGCCGCCGCGGCGCACAAGCAGACCGCTCGCGTCCTCGCCGTCCTCAAAAGAGGCGCCCTCCCGCCACGGGCTCCCGGGTGGTTGGTCCCCCAGGTTCGTCCGCGTCAAAGATCGATATTATCGAGCGCGGGAAAGATAAAGCGTCTGATCGTCGCCCCGGGTCGCTTCGACCCCGAAGCTGGTCTTCAGGGCCTGGACGAAATTGTCGAGGTCGTCGGCCTGGAAGTAGCCGCCCAGCTTGACGTCGGCGATCTGCGGATCGACCACCTCGAGCTGCCGGAGGTTGTAGCGGTTGAACTCGAGGGCCGCCTGCTTCAGCGTCTGGCCGTTCAGCGAAATGGCCCCGTAGCGCCACGCCAGGGTGCGCTCGATCTCGGCGGGACTGACCGCCTGGATCTGGTCGCCGCTCCTGAGGAAGGACGCCTTGACCCCGGCGGCGAGGCGATGGTGGGCCCCGGCGGCCTGTTGCGGACCCACCTCGACGACGCCCTTGGACACCAGCACGTCGATGCCCTCGGCGCGGACGCGCACGTTGAAGGCGGTGCCGACGGCGCGCACCCGCTCGTTGTCGGCGACCACGTTGAACGGGCGCTTCTTGTTGGGCGCCACCTCGAACAGGGCCTCGCCCTTCTGCAGCTCGATGTTGCGGCCGGTGGGGGTGTAGCGGACCACGATGCGGGTGGCCGTGTTCAACTCGACGCGGCTGCCGTCCTCGAGGCGCACCACCCGGTGCTCGCCGACGGCGGTGGCGTAGGCCGTCCCGGTGTTCGCCAGCCACAGGCCGGCGCCGCCCCCGGCGGCCAGGATCGCGACGGCGGCGACCGCGGCCGCCTTGCGCCAGGGCAGACCGGCGGCCGGCGCGGCCGCCTTGCGACGGAACGGCAGCACCCCGCCCCATGCGACGCTGGTCTTGGCCGCGTCGGCCTTGGCGGCGGCGCCGGCCCTGGTCCAGGCGCGCAACTGACGCTCGTAGGCGAGCTCGTATTCCGGTCCCTGGGCCAGCCAGGCCTCGAGCGCGCCCTGGCCGGGCGCGGCCGGGCCGTTTTCCGACATGCGCACGACCCACCCGGCGGCTTCCTGCTCGATCTGCTCGCGGCGGTCTTGGGGATTCTGTTGCATGTCCAGATCGAAGGGCGGCGCCGGGAGGCGCAGCCGGGGAGGGAGGTGCGGAGCGATCCGCAGGCGAACCGCTACCGAGCCTATAGACGCATCAATGGCGGCGATCCGCTACCACCGGCAGGAGAGCGGGGCTGAAATATTGCTGTCCGGAAATCGCCCGGACCCTGGGCGGCGGCGATTTTCGAGGGGGCCATGGAGGAAGCGCGGCGGCCAAACGTCCTTAGAGGAGCGCCGGTCGATCGGCGCCAAGAACATTAGGCTTCGGTTTCGTTGGGAGGCGACCGCATGCATCCGACCTTTTACAAGACGGCCGCCGTTTCCGTCGCCGTCCTCGCCCTCGCCCTGGCGGGCGCCGCCGCCGCCGCGACCAAGACCGCCGCCAAGGCGCCGGCCAGGCTGCCGGACTGGGAAGGCATCTGGCAGAAGCAGGCCAACAAGAACAGCAACTACGACTGGCACGTGCCGGACATGACGCAGGAGCATCCGCCCCTGACGCCCAAGTACCAGGCGATCTACGACCAGCGCATGGCCGACCGCGCCAAGGGCCGGGCCACCGCCGATCCCCAGGCCAACTGCGTGCCGCCGGGCATGCCGCGCGTCATCCGCCAGCCCTATCCGCGCGAGTTCGTGGTCACCCCGCACGTGGTCTACATCCTGAACGAGCAGGACCACGCCGGCACGCGCCGCATCTTCATCAACGCCAAGCATCCGCCCGCCGAGGAGCTGGATCCCACCTTCCTCGGCCACTCGATCGGCCACTGGGAGAAGGGCGGCGTGCTGGTGGTCGACACCGTCGGAATCCGCGGCGACACCGTCTACGACACCACCGGCATTCCCCACAGCGACAAGCTGCGGGTGACCGAGCGGATCTGGCGCAAGGGCGACATGATGTACGACGAGGCCACCACCATCGATCCGGAATCCCTGACCAAGCCCTGGACCATCACCTTCGAGTTCAAGAACATGGCGGCGGAGGGCTGGCATATCGACGAGTACATCTGCAGCCAGAACAACCGGAACGGCTCGGACGCCAGCGGCGCCACGGGCACCGGCGCCCGGAAGCAGTAGCGTCCCACGGGTCGATAGAGCGGAAGGACCGGACCATGGCCGGCAAGAGCATCGACGTCGTCGAGGTCATAGACCGCGGCCCCATGACCGCGTTCCAGATCACCCTGGTCGCCTGGCTGTGCTGCCTGATGACCGTCGAGGGGTTCGACATGCAGGCCATGGCCTACACCGCCCCGGCGATCCTCAAGCAATGGGGCGTGTCCAGGGCGGTGTTCGGCCCGGTGCTGAGCGCCAGCCTGTTCGGCTACATGGTCGGCGCGTTCGCCCTGGGCGCAGCGGCCGACCGGCTCGGCCGCAAGACGGTGCTGCTGATCGGCCTGGCGACGTTCGGGCTGTTCACCCTCGCCGCGCCGACGGCCCATGACCTGACCTCGCTGATGGCCCTGCGCTTCCTGGCCGGCCTCGGCCTCGGCGCCGCGGTGCCCACGGGCTTGTCGCTCAACGCCGAATATGTGCCGCTCAAGGTGCGGGCGACCACCATCGGCCTGATGTACGTGGCCTACAACGTCGGCGCGGCCGGCGGCGGCTTCGTGGCCGGCGCGGCCATCCCCGTCTGGGGCTGGCCCTCGGTGTTCTACATCGGCGGCGTCGCGCCCCTGGTCCTCGGCGTGCTGATGCTGGCGTTCCTGCCGGAGTCGGTGCGCTTCCTGCTGCTCACCGGCAAGAAGCCGCAGGAGGCCGTGCGCATCCTGGGCCGCCTGCGCCCGGACGCCGGGATCACCGACGTGTCCCAGCTGACCGTGGCCGCCGAGGAGAAGCGCAAGGCCTCGCCCGCCTCGCTGTTCACCGACCGCCGGGCCGGCATGACCCTGCTGCTCTGGGGCGCGACCATCTCCAGCTTCATGGCCCACCACTTCCTCACCAACTGGCTGCCCACGGTGATGACCGACGCGGGCCTCAGCCTGGCGCAGGCGGCGGTGGTCGGCGGCATGTTCCCGCTGGGCGGGGCCATCGGCAGCTTCGTGGTCGGCGCGGCCATGGACCGGCGCGGCCTGGCCATGGTGGCCCTGGCCTTTCTGCTCGGCGCGCCCCTGGTGATCACCCTCGGCCTGGCCCCGGCCTCCGCGGTCCTGCTCGGGGCCCTGGCGTTCCTGGCCGGCTTCCTGGTGCTGGGCGGACAGCTCGGGCTCAACGCCTCCTCGGCCACCCTTTACCCGACCTTCATGCGCTCCACCGGCGCGGGCTGGTCGCTGGGCATCGGCCGGGTGGGCTCGATCGCCGGCCCGATCGTCGGCGGCATCCTGATCAGCACCGGCATCTCGCGGCCGTTGCTGTTCTGCATCGCCGCGACGCCGCTGGTCCTCTGCGCCGCCCTGGTCCTGGCCCTCGGCGCCCGGGTCCGCCGGCAGAGCGGGGCTCCGGGCTCGGCCGCGGCGGCCCTCGATCCCGCCGCCCAGGCTGTCCGCTGATGGCGGTCCGGTAATGGCGGCCGCCGAACTGGAGCTCAGCGCCTCCTTCTCCGACAACGCCCGCACCCGGCCGATCCTGGACGGGGCGGTGCGCGTGGCCGGGATGACGCTCTACTGCACGGTGCTGCATCCGTCGGAGATGTTCTGGCGGCAGCTGCACTTCGAGGAGTTCGACGTCTCGGAGATGTCGATCTCGTCCCTGCTGATCAGCGCCACGCGCGGCGACTTCACCTGGGCCGCGGTGCCGATCTTCACCATGCGCAAGTTCTTCCACACCAGTATCCTGGTGAACGCCGCGGCGGGGATCGCCGGGCCCGAGGACTTGGCCGGCAAGCGCGTGGGCGTGCCGGAATACCAGCAGACCTGGGCGGTGTGGTCGCGCGGCGTGCTGAAGGACGAGTTCGGCGTGCGGCCCGAGGACATCCACTGGTTCATGGAGCGCGGCGCCGACCGCAGCCATGGCGCGGCCACCGGCTTCCGCCCGCCGCCGGGCGTCGTCGTCGACCCGGTCCCGCCGGACACCGACCTCGGCCGCCTGCTGGCCGAGGGGCGGCTCGACGCCACCCTGCTGCAGCTCAACCAGCCCAACCTGGTCGACCGGGGCCGGGGCGCGGCGAGCGCGGCGGCCCATGTGCGCCCGCTGTTCCCCGACGCCCTGGCCGAAGGTCGGCGCTACTACGCCAAGACCGGCCTCTATCCGGTGAACCACGTGGTGGTGGTGCGCCGGACGCTGCTCGACCGCCATCCGTGGATCGCGCTCAACCTGCTGGAAGCATTCACCGCCGCCAAGGACCAGGCGCGCCGCCAGGCCGAAGAGACCCTCGAGCCCTATGTGGAGACCAGCGAGGGGGCGGGTTCCCCCGGGCGCGGGGCGTCGGCAAGCGGCGATCCGATGGCCTACGGCTACAAGGCCAACCGCGCGGTGCTCGAGGCCCTGTCACGCTACCAGGCCGAACAGGGGCTGGTGACGCAGGCGGTCGATCCGGCCACGGTGTTCGCCCGCAGCACGCTGGAGACCTGAGGCGGCGCGGTCGCGCCCATCCCCAGGAGACTTGACGTTCCAAGACTGCGATCGCACTCTTGCCGATATACGGACCAATGACCGATAAACGGTTATTTCCGGACAAGAAAAACGTCCCGCGGGCGATCACTCGCGGGCGAGAACAGGGAGGTTCAACCATGTCGCCAGACGCGGTCATGGGCGGTCGGGGGACCCGGAGGGGCGCCTGGGGCGCGGCTTTGGCCTTGGCGGTGGGCATCGGGGCGCTTGCCGCCGGGCCCGCGGCCCTGGCCCAGGCCAAGCCGGAAGGGAAGCCCGCGGTGAAGACCATCGCCGCCAAGACGGCCAGGCGGACCCAGTACCCCGACTGGCGGGGGGTGTGGGCCCATGTCGGCAGCCTCAACTTCGACCCGGCCACCAAGTCCGGCGAGCGCCAGGACAACGCGCCCCTCAATGCCCAATACAAGGCCAAGTACGAGGACTACCTGAAGGCCCGCGCGGCCGGTAAGCCCAAGGGCGACATCGGCTGCCTGCCGGAGGGCGTTCCGCGCATCATGCGCTCGCCCTATCCGATGGAGGTCGCCATCACCCCCGACGAGGTGTGGATCCCGCTCGAGTTCAAGCACGAGATCCGCCGCGTCTACACCGACGGCCGCAAGCCGCCGGCGGACGTCGACCCGACCTACGAGGGCTACTCCACCGGCCATTGGGAAGGCGACACCCTGGTGATCGACACCGTGGCCATCAAGGCCGGCACCATCGATTCGGGCGGCCTGGAGCACAGCGACGCCCTGACCATGCACGAGCGCATGCGCAAGGTGAATCCGACCACCCTCGAAGACCAGATCACCCTGACCGACCCCAAGGTGTTCACCAAGCCGTGGACCGTCACGCGCCAGTACGCGCTGCACAGGGAGTGGGAGATCAAGGAGTTCGTCTGCGAAGAAAACGACCGCAATCCCATCGACGCCAGCGGCCAGACCGGGGTTGCGCTCAAGAAATAGCCCGCCGCCACAGCGGCCTGCGGGCCGACGGTCAGCTTCGAGGCCATCTTCTTCTCCCATCTTCCGGTCGCCGCCGGCGGAAATAGAGAAGAGGATGGCCTTTCGTTTAGTCGAAAACCGCAATGTTGCCGGTATTTTTCAGTCGTTGCTGTGGGTTTTGCCCGCTCGACAACCGAAGTTCGCGGCGCTCGGCAACTATGCAAACCTGTGCCGGGGCGGGAGACTTGACTTTTTATATTTCAGAGGCCAGTGTAGACCGAAACAGGGACGAATAACCGATAAACGGTTACTTTCTGACCGATAAACGGTTACTTGGGAGGATCGGTCTCGGCGAAAGAGATCTCCCGCCCGGCCTGCGGCCTTACCGGAGAACGTCGCCATGACCAGGTTCAAGCCCCCCATCCTGACGATCGGCGCCGGCGTGGTGGCGGCGGCGGCGGGGATTCTGGTGGCCTGCGCCCACGACAAGGGCGGGCAGGTGGCGGCGGCGGGGCAGGCGATCCCGGACCGTCCGGACTGGAACTGGGACGTGCGGCCGATCCTGTCGCAGAACTGCTTCTCGTGCCATGGCCAGGGGACGCAGAAGGCGGGCCTCAGGCTCGACGTGCAAAAGGCGGCCTACGATCCGATCCCGGAGGACAGGAACCACCGCGCCATCGTCCCGGGCAATCCGGGCAAGAGCGAGCTGTGGCGCCGGATCACCTCGTCGGACGTGGACTTCCGCATGCCGCCGAAGGAGGCGCACAAGACCCTGTCGCCGCGCGACGTGGCCATCGTCGAGCGCTGGATCAGGCAGGGCGCCCGGTACAAGCAGCACTGGGCCT
>Ga0310811_10000101_pt1 | contig 130980 bp, 103 predicted proteins | sample YCmetagenome_FD_207642 | JGI IMG/M metagenome (GOLD analysis project Ga0310811, IMG submission 207642) | Soil microbial communities from experimental microcosm in Duke University, North Carolina, United States - YC | ecosystem: Engineered > Artificial ecosystem > Soil microcosm > Unclassified... | reverse complement strand
CGTCGGAAGGACGGACCGCCGCGACCAATGCCACGGTGCGCTCCGTCTTCATCATCGGCCCCGACAAGAAGATCAAATTGATGATGACCTATCCGATGACGACCGGCCGCAATTTCGACGAGATCATTCGCGTGCTCGACTCCATGCAGATGACCGCCAAACATAAAGTCGCGACACCGGCGAACTGGCAGCCGGGCGACGATGTCATCATTGCAGGATCGGTGAACGACGATGAAGCCAAGACGCTGTTTCCCAACGGCTGGAAAGCGTTGAAGCCCTATCTGCGCATGGTGGCGCAGCCCAAGTAAGATTTAAGAAAGCAGCCGCTTTTTAAAAAAAGCGGCGCAAAAATTTTTTGTTTAAACTGGGCCCGTGCCGGCGAAACCAGCACGGCCCAGAGTAAACAAAGTTTTTTTGCTACTTTTTGTTCACAAAAAGTAGCCTTCTCCTTTACTTGCCGAAGCGCGGCATATGACCGCGCGGTTTCTCCTGCTAACGTTGCGGCCTTGGCTCAGGACGACAGAAAGGAACGACGATGGCGCCTCTCGATTTCTCCTCGCTTCTCCCCGCTGTGGCGGCCCGCGCCGTGGCGACACGACGGGATCTGCACCGTTATCCGGAACTCGGGCTCACCGAGTTCCGCACCGCAAGCCTCGTCGCCGAGCGGCTGACGAAGCTCGGGCTCGAGGTGCGGCTTGGCCGCGAGGTGATGGATTCCGCCAGCCGCGTCGGCGTGCCCTCGGAGCAGGTTCTCGATGACGCCTATGCGCGCGCCGCTTCCGAAGGCGCGCCGCCGGAGTTCCTCAAGCCGCTTGCCGGCGGCCATACCGCCGTGGTTGCCACCCTCAAGGGCGCGCATCCGGGGCCGGTGGTGGCGCTGCGTGTCGACATGGACGCGCTGCCGATCATCGAAAACGACACCCAGGCGCATCTGCCGGCGCGTGAGGGCTTCATCTCGGCACATCCCGGCATCATGCATGCTTGCGCCCATGACGGGCACACGGCCATCGGGCTCGGCGTCGCCGAGCTGCTGAACGAAATGAAGGACCGGCTGCACGGCACTGTGAAATTCATCTTCCAGCCCGGCGAGGAAGGCGGCCGCGGCGCGCTGCCGATGGTGAAGGCGGGCGTGGTCGATGATGTCGATTATTTCGTGGCGATCCATCTCGGCACCGGTGTGGAAAGCCGGGTCTTCCGCCCGTCCGTCCGCGGGCACCTGGCGAGCGTGAAGCTCGACGTCACCTTCCGCGGCCAGGCCGCCCATGCGGGCTCCCATCCGGAAGAAGGGCGCAACGCTCTCGTCGCGGCCTCGACCGCGGTGCTCAATCTCTACGGCATTTCCCGGCACCATGCCGGCCGTTCGCGGGTGAACGTAGGCACGCTGCGCGCGGGTTCGGGCCGCAACGTGATCCCCGACGAGGCCGTGATGCAGATGGAAGTGCGCGGCGAAACCGAGGAGATCGCCGACTATATGCGCGACCGGGCCATGGCGGTGCTGCGCGGCGCCGCGGCGGCGCAGGATGTCGAAGTGGACATCAAGGTCATGGGCCGCACGACCACGGCCGGCTCCGACCAGGCCCTCGCCGAACGGCTGGCCGCGGCGCTGACGGGGCTCGACGATGTCACGGTGGACGCCGCATCGCATGTCACCGGCGGCAGCGAAGACGCGACCTTCTTCATGCGCCGGGTGCAGGAACGCGGCGGCCAGGCGGTCTATGCGGTGGTCGGCTCCGACATTCCCTCCGGACACCACACGCCGACCTTCGATATCGACGAGAAGGATCTTCCCTGGGCGATCGAGGCGCTGGCGAAGGGGGTCTTTAAGCTTGGTGCTGAAGGATAGGAAGAAAGCAGGCGCTTTTTGAAAAAAGCGCCGCAAAAACTTTTATTATGCTGGGCCGGGGGCGTTGAAATCACCACGGCTCACCCGTTCCCGCACGCTTGCCACTATGACACCATGTAGAGCGCAACAGACGAGGGTACGGATTTGACGGAGCAGGCAATCGAGCGGGACGGCATGGCCGTTCCCCGCCGCTACTGGGCTTATGGGGCGATCATCATCACGCTCGTCCTGGCGGTCATGGACGCCTCGGTCGCGAATGTGGCGCTGCCGACCATCGCGGGCGACTTCCACGCCACCCCGTCACAATCGATCGCCATCGTCAGCGTCTATCAGCTTGCCATCGTCATCCTGCTGCTGCCGCTCGCCGCGCTCGGCGATATTTATGGCTACCGCCGCGTTTACAGCGCCGGCGTCGTCGTGTTCACCATCGCGTCGTTCTGCTGCGCCGCCGCATGGTCGCTCGACCTTCTCACCGCCGCGCGCATCCTCCAAGGCGTTGGCGCCGCCGGCATCATGAGCGTCAACACCGCGCTCGTCCGCTATATTTTTCCCACCGCCAAGCTCGGCCACGCGCTCGGCCTCAACACGCTTGCGGTCGGCATCGCCTCTTCCCTCGGCCCGAGCTTTGCCGGCCTCGTGCTCGCCGTCGCCTCCTGGCACTGGCTGTTCGCCGTCAATGTCCCGCTCGGGATCATCGCCTATGTGCTCGGCGTCAAAACCTTGCCCGATAGCCGCCGCACCAAGCAGAAATTCGACATCGTCACCGCGCTGCTTTCGGCGATCATGTTCAGCATGCTGCTCGGCTTCATCACTTCCTTCTCGCATGGCGGCTCCTGGCCCCGTGCGGTGGCGGAACTGGCCATCGGCCTTGGCGCCGCGTTCTGGGCCGTGCGCCGCCAGGCGGACCGCCCGGCCCCTCTGCTGCCGGTCGACCTGCTCAAGATCCCGGTCTTCGCCCTGTCGATGTGCGCGTCGGTCTGTTCCTTCTGCGCGCAGATGCTCGCTTTTGTGTCCCTGCCCTTCATGCTGCAAAGAAGTCTCGGCTTCAGCCCCACCATGGTCGGCTTGCTCATCGTCCCGTGGCCGCTGGCGGTTGCCGTCTGCGCCCCGATTGCCGGCCGCCTCTCCGACCGTGTCTCCTCGGCCCTTCTCGGCTTCGTCGGGCTGCTGCTCCTGGTCGCCGGCCTGCTCTTGATGGCCTTCCTCCCCGCCCACGCCAGCCCGGCCAATATCGCGTGGCGCATGGTCCTCTGCGGCGCCGGCTTCGGCACCTTCCAGGCGCCCAATAACCGCCTGATCGTGACCTCCGCGCCCCGCATCCGGTCCGGCGCCGCCAGCGGCATGCTCGGCACCGCCCGCCTCCTCGGCCAAGCACTCGGCGCCGCCCTGGTTGCGCTCATCCTCGCCCATATCGCCGGCCCAAGAGGCGCCAGGATCTCCCTTCTGGCCGGCGCCGCCTTCGCTTTCATCGCGTCCTTCGTCAGCGTCGCCCGGCACGGGAAAAACGCGTGAGGAAGAAAGCGCTACTTTTTGTGAACAAAAAGTAGCAAAAAAACTTTTTTTGCGCCGCTTTTTTCAAAAAGCGGCCTCTTTCTTCTCTGGCGAACTGCACGCGGCGCCCAAAGGTGCCACGTGTAGCCAATGTTAGTCGCCAGTATGCCGGGTGATGTGAACCGGAACCGATTTATATGATGGCGTGCCGCAGAACGGATCGGCATAGTCCAGTGGCACGAGACAATTGGCCTCGGGATAATACGCCGCGACGCTGCCGCGAGGGATCTTGTAGGAAATGGCGGTAAGATTTGGGAGATAGCGTTTCCGTTCGCCCTCGAACGCGGTCTCGATCAAGACCACGTCCCCCGGTTCGATATTGCGCTCCACCAAATCGTCTTCGTTCATGAAGACGACGTCGCGCCGGCCGAAGACGCCGCGATAGCGGTCATCGAGGCCATAGATCGTGGTGTTGTACTGATCGTGGCTGCGGATCGTCGTCAACCACAGCACCGCCGGATCCGTGCGCAGCGGGTCTTCCCACAGTCCGACAAACGGGATGAACTCGGCCTTCCCCGATTTGGTATGCCAGACCCGCTCGGTGGGCCCGAGGGGCAGGCGGAAGCCGCCGGGATGGCGGATGCGCTCATTGAAGTTCTCGAATTCCGGAAACACCGCTTCGATCTTGTCGCGAATCACGTCGTAGTCGGCAACCAGGCCGGCCCAATCGACCTTGCTGTTCGGCAGCGTCGCCGCCGCCAGGCCGGCTACGATCGCGGGCTCGGAACGCAGATGCTCCGACGCCGGCGTGAGCTTGCCGCGCGAGGCGTGAACCATCGACATGGAGTCCTCCACCGTCACCGATTGCGGCCCGCTCGCCTGGATGTCCTCCTCGGTGCGGCCGATGACGGGCAGGATGAAGGTTTCCTTGCCCACGAGCAGATGCGACCGGTTGAGCTTGGTGCCGAGATGCACCGAGAGATCGAGCGACCGCATGGCGGGGAAACATTGCGTTGTATCCGAAAGCGCGACGGCGAGGTTGCCGCCCAGGCAAATCAACGCTTTCGAGCGCCCGTCGATGATCGCCTGCATGCCGGCCACGGCATCGTGGCCATGGGCAGCGGGCGGCTTGAAGCCAAAGGCTTTTTCGATCCGCGCCAGCATCTCCGCCGAGGGCTTCTCGGTGATGCCGACAGTACGGTCGCCCTGCACGTTGGAGTGGCCGCGCATCGGGCAGATGCCAGCACCGGGTTTACCAAAATTGCCGCGCAGCAGGAGCAGGTTCGCAATCTGGTGAACTGTCTCAGTGCTTCGGCTGTGCTGGGTGATGCCCATCCCGTAGCTCACGATCGTGGCCTTGGATTGGACATAGGCTTCCGCGATGGAGCGCAGACTTTCGCGCGACAGGCCGCTCACGGCCTCGATGTCGGGCCATCCGGTTGCCTTCAGATCCGCGACAAACCCGTCGAAACCATGCGTATGCGTCGCGATGAACTCGCGGTCCAGCACCTCTACCTCGGGGCCGCGCTCTTCGCTGATCTCGATCACGGCTTTCGCGATACCCTTGAGCGCCGCGGCGTCACCGCCAACCCGGACCTGGTGATATGTGGAGGCGATCGGGGTCCATCCGAGCGTTGCCATCTCGATCGGGTCTTGCGGATCGGCAAAGCGTTCGAGCGCGCGCTCGCGCAGCGGGTTGATCACGATGATGGGAGCATGCCGGCGCGCCACCTCGTGCAGCGTGCCCATCATGCGCGGATGGTTGGTGCCAGGGTTGTGGCCCATCGCGATGACCAGTTCGCAATGCTCGAAATCTTCGAGCGAGACGGTGCCCTTGCCGATGCCGATGGAGTCAGGGAGGCCGACGCTGGTCGCCTCATGGCACATATTCGAGCAGTCAGGGAAATTGTTCGTTCCAAATTCCCGGGCGAAGATCTGGAAAAGAAAGGCAGCCTCGTTCGAGGCGCGGCCGGACGTGTAGAACTCCGCCATGTTCGGATCGGGCAACCCGCGCAGGATCTCGCCGATGCGGGCAAAGGCGGCGTCCCAGCTGATGGGCAGGAATTTGTCGCTGCCCGCGTCATAGACCATCGGGTGCGTCAGGCGCCCTTCGTTCTCCAGCTCGTAGTCGCTCCATTCCCGGAGCGACGTAACCGTATGCGCCGCGAAAAATTCCGGCGTCACGCGCTTCCTGGTTGCCTCCCAGGTGACCGCCTTGGCGCCGTTCTCGCAAAATTGAAAAGTGGACGTGTGCTCTTTGTCCGGCCAGGCGCAACCGGGACAGTCGAAGCCCGCCGGCTTGTTGGTGCGAAACAGCGTGACCACCGCGTCCGAGGCGTCCATCTGTTCACGGATCGCCTTTGCCGTCGCGCGCAGCGCACCCCATCCGCCAGCGGGGCTGCTATATTCATGAATTCCCGGAATGTCCTTGTTCGCCATCTCAAGATTCCTCGATTACGAAATTTGGTTTGTCCATAAATTCACTGCAAGAGTGCCGGGCACCATTTTGCCGTACCACCCGGGAGCCACGTTCCAAAAGTTCGGTTCGACGTTCTACGCCGAGACATAGGCGGTGGCCAATAAAATCATGACAGCCTACAGCCATTCGCGCAACGGGCCGCCATGCGGCAGCGGGAAAAGCGAGCGACGCGGGAACCGCGTCTGCCAAATGCCGTTTCAAATGCACATGATTTTCTATCCGCCATGTTGCGAACGCCTGTCTTCCTGCCCTCAACACGCGCCATGAATCCGGAAGCGGTACACCGGTATGCATGAAATAGCCCACGGCGCCACGGAAGTCGGTTAATTTTTCATATCAAAACGTTAAAATAATACTACGTCGATAACCCGCGCCAAAAGCGATCCCGGTGATGGAAATTTTCGAAACGTCCGAAGTGAAGGTTACACGTTAAGAGGCCGAAGGCGGCCATGCGCTCCTGCCAGACGTTCACATCGTCCCCGCCCGAGTGACGGCAACGGCCGGTGCGCCGGCTGCCACGACCCTTCGTATGGATGATTTTTGCACGCACAATGCATTTATGTTGATCTTCGCATGCAATAGCCGTATCTGCCCCTTCAAACACATAATAACGGACCGAGGAACGCCATGGACGTGATCCAACCACCGCTATCGTCTTGAATCCGGCGGACAATGTTGCGGTTGCGCGGGTCGAGATGGGTCCGGGCACGCCGATCGACGGCATGGCCCTGCGCGCCGCCGGCAGGGTCGGGCGGGGGCACAAGATCGCCGCCTCCGCGAAAGTCATCAAACGGCTCAACGTCTTTCGCACGACCGGACAGATGCCGAGCCTTCCCTATATCGGCGCCGGCGAACCGCCGGCCGCCGATCCCGACAACAACATATAACCAAGGAGGAATTGATGTCTGCTTCCCACCACGGCACGGCGCATCGCGGCGTGTTCCCCGTCGTCCCGACGATCTTTGACGCGGACGGAAATCTGGACCTTGCCGGGCAGCTGCGCTGCGTCGACTTCATGATCGATTCCGGTTCGGACGGCCTGTGCATTCTCGCCAATTTCTCGGAGCAGTTCGTGCTTTCCGACGATGAGCGCGACAGCCTCACCACTTCGATCCTGAAGCATGTCGGTGGGCGTGTTCCCGTCATCGTCACGACGAGTCATTTCAGCACGCAAATCTGCGCGGCGCGCAGCCGCCGGGCGGAGCAGCTCGGCGCGGCGATGGTCATGGTGATGCCGCCCTATCATGGCGCGACCATCCGCGTCTCGCTGCCCGGCATCCGTGCCTTCTTTCAAACCCTGTCCGACGCGATCTCCATCCCCATCATGATCCAGGACGCACCGGTGAGCGGCACTTCCCTTCCGGCAAGCTTCCTGGCCATGCTGGCGCGGGACATCGCGCACGTGTCTTATTTCAAGATCGAGGTGCCCCAGGCCGCCGCGAAGCTGCGGGAGCTGATCGCCGAAGGCGGCGACGCGATCGAAGGCCCGTGGGACGGCGAGGAGGCGATCACCCTTCTGGCGGATCTCGACGCCGGCGCCACCGGGTCGATGACCGGCGGCGGATATCCGGACCTGATCCGGCCGATCGTCCATAGCTATCTCGCCGGCGACCGGGACAGCGCCGTGGCAGCCTATAATCGCTGTCTGCCGCTCATCAATTACGAGAACCGACAGTGTGGGCTGCTCGCGGCGAAGGAACTGATGAAGGAAGGCGGCATCATCGCCTGCGCCGAGGGCCGCCCTCCAATCGCGCCCCTGCATCCGCGCACGAAAGAAGGGCTCATCGAGACCGCGCGCAGCCTGAATCCCCTGGTCCTGCGCTGGAGCAAATAATCATGACCCTTACCGGAGAACTGATCATTGGCGCCGCGCTGCATCGCTCACATCGCACATTCGCCGCGCTGGCGCCCGAGAGCGGCATGCCGATCGCGCCCGACTTTTATGGCGCGACCTCGGATCACGTCGAAATGGCCTGCGCGCTCGCGGAGGCCGCGTTCGATGCTTATCGCGAGACTCCGCGCGAACGGCGCGCAGTCTTTCTTGAGGCCATCGCCGCGAACATCGAGGCGATCGCCGGCGAGCTGGTCCCGCGTGCCATGGCGGAAACCGCGCTGCCCCGGCCGCGGCTGGAAGGAGAGCTGGCACGCACCGCCGGGCAATTGCGCCTGTTCGCGGCCCATCTGCGCTTGCCTGAGGAGATCCGCATCGACCCGGCGCTGCCGGACCGCCGCCCCTTGCCGCGCCCCGATCTGCGCCTGCGCCGCATCGCCGTCGGCCCCGTCGCCGTGTTCGGGTCCAGCAATTTTCCGCTGGCCTTCTCGGTTGCCGGCGGCGATACGGCGGCAGCCCTCGCCGCGGGCTGCCCGGTCATCATCAAAGCCCATGCCGCCCATCCGGGCACCTCGGAACTGGTGGGGCGCGCCGTCCAGAATGCCGTCGCCTCCTGCGGATTGCCCGAAGGCGTGTTTTCCCTGCTGTTCGACGACGGGTTCGAGGTCGGCCAGGCGCTCGTCAGGCATCCGGCGATCCAGGCGGTCGGGTTTACCGGGTCGCGGAAAGGCGGTCTTGCGCTCCTGAAGCTCGCCCAGGCCAGACCGCAACCCATACCGGTCTATGCCGAGATGAGCAGTGTCAATCCGGTCTTTCTGCTGCAAGCGGCGCTGGAAGCACGCGCTGCGGGGCTTGGTTCCGCCTTTGTCGAATCCCTCACTTTGGGCGTCGGCCAGTTCTGTACCAACCCCGGCATCGTCATCGGCGTGGCGGGCGAAGCCTTCGAGGCTTTCATCGCCGCCGCTTCAACGTCTTTGCGCGGCAAGCCGGCCGGCGTGATGCTGACAGCGGGAATCGCCGCCGCCTATGGCGCTGCCGTTGCACGGATGGCGGCCCATCCAGCGGTCCAGGCGGTGGCGCACGGCTTGCCCGCCGCATCCCCAGGCCAGGGGCAGCCGGCGCTCTTTGCCGCCCAGGCGGCCGATCTTCTGGCCGACCCGTCGCTCATGGAGGAAGTGTTCGGGCCCTGCGCCCTGCTCGTCAGGTGCAAAGACACCGGCGAGATGCACGAACTCGCACATCATCTGGAAGGACAACTGACCGCAACCCTGCAGGCGGACGAGCCGGACCTGGCGCTGGCGCGCAAGCTCCTGACCGTTCTGGAGCGAAAGGCCGGACGGATCCTGGCCAATGGCTGGCCGACCGGCGTTGAGGTCTGCGACGCCATGGTTCATGGCGGGCCCTACCCCGCAACCTCGGACACAAGGACAACTTCCGTCGGCACGATGGCGATCGAGCGTTTCCTGAGACCCGTCTGCTACCAGGCCATCCCAGGCGCCATTCTGCCGGCTGCCCTCCAGACCATGCCGTCATCGAAATCCTGATGACGGCCGCTGGCACGTAACCGACCCGATCGCCCCGCACGCGGCCGAGAGAACGCGCGGGCGGGGCATCAGGGCAAAGCCGGGCATGGGCCCTTATTCCGCGGGCACTTCCTCCGCCTGGCCGATCCGCACGGGCGGCACCAGGACGGCCAGCCCCACGATGACGACGGAAATCCCGAGTATCGCCCAGAACGTCAGATGCAACGATTGCTGCAGGGCCAGGCCGACCGCCATGTCACCGCCGCCGGCCGCGCGGTGCGGCGCCGCGAGGAGCTGCCGCAACTGGTCCGAGGTGATCGGCCTGACGCCCTTCGCATGGCTGAGGCCGTAATTGAGCACCGCGCCGAGGGCCGTGGCGCCGAGCGTGCTGCCAAGATTGCGCGCGAACAGGTTGGACGCCGTGACGCTGCCGCGCTGCGCCCAATCGACGATTTCCTGGATCAGAATCAGCGACCCGATGCTGACCAGGCCCATGCCAAGTCCCATCACGAGGGAGCCGAGCGCCGCCGTGACCAGCGAACTCTGTGGGTTCAGCAGCACGAAAGCGGCGGCACCCGCAGGCATGAGCGTGCTCCCGACGATCAGAATGCTCCGCAATCCCACCCGGTGAAACAAGCGCGCGGCCAGCATGGAACCGACCGGCCAGCCGACCAGCACCATCGTCAGGGTCAGGCCCGAGATCACCGCCGATTGATGCAGGACGCTCTGCATATACATCGGCAGGAATGTGGTGAGCCCGATGAGCGCCATGCCGGAAAACACCGCCACCGCGTTGGCCACCGCGATCGGCCGGCGGCTCCATAAGGCGAACGAAATCATCGGATCGGCGGCGCGCCGTTCCTGAAGCAGGAACAGAATTGCGGAAACCGCGAACAGTCCCGTCATCAGCAGCACGGTCTCGCCATGGGAAGTGCCGGTCTCGGTGAGGGCGATCAGCAGGGAGGCGATGGCCACCGTGAACAAGGCCGCGCCGGCGATATCGATCGAGCGGCGCTCGTGCTTCGGACTGTCGTGCAGAAACAGCATAAAGCCCGCAGCGGCGGCAAGGCCGATCGGCACATTGATCCAGAAAATCCAGGCCCACGAAAAATCGCGGAGAATGAGCCCGCCGACGATCGGCCCCAAAACGGCCGAGACCGCCCATAGGCTGGAGATATAGCCCTGGATCTTGCCGCGCTCGCGCGCCGGATAGAGATCCGCCACGATCGTCAGGCCGACAGGCTGGACGGCGCCGGCGCCCATGCCTTGAATCAGCCGGAAGACGATCATCGAAGGCATCGACCACGCGCAGCCGGCCAGCACGGATCCCACAAGAAAGATGGCAATGCCCAGGAGCATGATATGCTTGCGGCCATAAAGGTCGGAAAGCTTGCCGAACACCACGGTCGCGGCCGTCTGCGTCAGCAGGAATGACGAGAACACCCAGCTATAGAGCCGCAGCCCGCCGAGCTGCGCCACGATCTGCGGCATGGCCGTGGATACGATCGTGGCCTCGATGGCCACCATGACCATGGAGGCCATGACGGCCCCGAGGACCAGCGGACGCGATGATTGTGGGGTCATTCGGAGACTACCGGCAGGTTCTGGGGCAACGGGGCGCGAATCACGTTCGTTAACGGTTCTTCATTATAGCACGACAGAATCGCTGACAATTCAAGGCTGATGCGACCGCGCCGCCGGTCTGGCCGGCCGGTTACTCCGCCGGGTGGATTTTCGTATGCCTGGGCTCGGCCGCCCTGGCGGCTTCCAGCGCCCGCATACGGGCCGGCAGGAACGGATGGACGAGCCATTGATAGGCGCCGGCGCCGACCACGCCCCCGACCAGCGGCCCGACAATCGGCACCCACCAGTAATTGCCCGGCGAGGGAAACGCGGCATCGTCCCAGCCGGCAAAATACGCAAAAATACGCGGCCCGAGATCGCGCGCCGGGTTGAGGGCCCAGGCTTCCAGATAGCCCATCGACGCGCCGATGCAGGCCACCAGAAGGCCGATCATGAGCGCGCCGGAATTCGCCCCGGGCGCCATCTCGTTATATTGCTCGGTGATCGCGAAAATGCCGAGCAGCAGGAAGGCGGTGAGAATGATCTCATCGGTCAGCGCGTGCATCGGCGTGATCGCCAGCCCCGGATGGGTGAAGAACACGCCGGCGGCGCCGCCTGCCGCGCGCGTGAGGTTATGCACCTGATTGAAATGGTCGATCACGGGCTGAAACAGCACATACACGACCATCGCGCCGAGAAACGCACCGAAAACCTGGGCCGCCCAATAGGGCACGACTTTTTTGAAAGGGAAGCCGCGGAACAAGGCGAGCGCCAACGTCACGGCAGGGTTGGCATGGGTGCCGGAAACCGAACCGGTGACGTAGATGGCGACCGTGACGCCCAACCCCCAGGAAATGCAAACGCCCCAATAGGCGTTCAGATAAGGGCTCGGATCGTAAAGAACATACATGCAGGCAACAGAGTCGCCGAAGGCGATAATGATGAAAATGGCCAACGCTTCCGAGATCAATTCTCCCAACATTTGTCGGTTCATGATTGTTTCCCCAAAATGTTATTGTTGTTGTATCGCGAAGGAACGTCATGCAGCCGGCTGACGCCGCGCCGCGCGCCACGCCATTCCGGCATTAAGTCTTTGCTCGTTATCGCGTGCGCCGCCTTTGCCTTACGGCTCCACCCAGGCGAATGACCGCTGCACGGCTTTCTTCCAGGATTTATAATAATGGTCGCGCTTTTCCGCCGCCATGTTCGGCGTCCAGGTTTTATCCACCCCCCAGTTCGCGCGCAGATCGTCAATATTGCGCCAATAACCGACCGCAAGCCCGGCTGCGTAGGCGGCGCCGAGCGCGGTGGTCTCGCTCACTTTCGGGCGCACCACCGGTGCATTCAGAATATCCGCCTGGAATTGCATCAGCAGCTCGTTGACCACCATGCCGCCATCGGTCTTCAGCGTGGTGAGCTTGATGCCGCTATCTTCCTGCATCGCCTCCACGACGTCGCGCACCTGATACGCGGTGGCTTCCAGGGCGGCGCGGGCCAGATGCGCCCGCGTGGCGTAGCGGGTGAGCCCGGCGATGACGCCACGGGCATCATCCTTCCAGTACGGCGCGTAAAGCCCGGAGAAGGCCGGAACGATGTAGACGTCGCCATTATCCTCGACGCTCCTGGCCAGGGGCTCGATCTGCGCGGCGACATCGAAGAACTTCATGTTGTCGCGCAGCCATTGCACCAGCGCGCCGGTGATGGCGATGGCCCCTTCCAACGCGTAATGCGGCGGTTCGGCGCCGAACTGATAGGCCAGCGTGGTCAGCAGCCCGGCTTTCGATGCCACCGGCGCGGTCCCGGTGTTCATCAGCATGAACGAGCCGGTGCCGTAAGTGTTCTTGACCTCGCCCGGCGCGAAACAAGCCTGCCCGACCAAAGCCGCCTGCTGGTCGCCGAGGATGCCGGCAATCCGGGTGCCCGCCAGCGGGGCGGTGGCGACCTCGCCATAGATCGCCGATGACGGCATGATTCGCGGCAGGCAGGCCGGAGGAATCTCGAACTGGCGCAGCATCTCCGAATCCCATTGGCAGGTCGCGAGATCGATCAGCATCGTGCGGCTGGCATTCGTGACATCCGTCACATGCACGCCGCCATCGACACCGCCGGTCAGGTTCCAGGTCAGCCAGGAATCGACGGTGCCGAACAAAGCCTCACCGCGTTCGGCAAGCGCCCTGGCGCCTTCGACGTTTTCGAGAATCCACAAAAGTTTCAGCCCGGAAAAATAGGTCGCGAGGGGCAAACCCGTGGTGGCGCGGAAGCGGTCCTGCCCGCCCGCCCGCATATAGCGCTGCACCAGCTGATCGGTGCGCGCATCCATCCAGACCAGCGCGTTGCAGAGCGGCTGTCCCGTGGTCTTGTTCCACAACATCGTGGTTTCACGCTGGTTGGTGATGCCGATGGCGGCGATGTCCGCGGCCGAGAGATTCGCACGCGCCAGAGCGGCGCCGATTACCTCGTTGGTGTTGGCGAGGATTTCCATCGGATCATGCTCGACCCAGCCCGGCTTCGGATAGATTTGCCGATGCTCTTTTTGCGCCACGGAAATGATGTTGCCGCCCTTATCGAACACGATGAAACGCGAACTCGTCGTGCCCTGATCGATGGCGCCGATATAATGCGTCATGGTCCCCCCATTTTTGTTTTTTTGAACGCCAGGCTTATGTTCCATAGCTCGGACAAATCCGCAGGCCGTGACCGGCCCGCTCAGTTGGCGAGATGCATCCGCCCTTCGATACCCCCCGCTTGCCCCGGCGTCTTGAGATAGGCCGCGAGCTGCGATGCCGTGTCCGCCGGCACATGCAGCCCCAGCTTCGAGCGGCGCCAGAGAATATCCTCCGGGTCGCGTGCCCATTCCCGCGCGACCAGATAATCCACTTCCGCCGCGAACAATAAGCCGCCGAAATCCCGGCCGAGATCGGCCAAACTCTGCGCCGCGCCGAGAATGCGCGGCGCCCTGGTGCCATAGGCGCGGACGAGCCGGCGCGCGAGCGGGCCGGGGAGGAACGGATAGCGCGCGGAAAACGCCGCCAAATAGGCCGCGAAATCGGCTCCCAGCATGTCGCCGCCGGGCAACGGCGCGGCGGCAGTCCAGCCGGCGCCGGCGGCGCGCCCCAGCAGCTTCAGAAGTTTTTCCAGCGCCTGTTCGGCAAGTTCGCGATAGGTGGTAATCTTGCCGCCGAACACCGACAGCAAAACCGGCCGGCCGGCGCCGCCTTCGGAAGCCAGCACATAATCGCGCGTCACCGCCGAGGCATTTGCCGCATGGTCGTCATAAAGCGGACGCACACCTGAATAGGTCCGCACAATGTCCGCCGGCGCGACCGGCCTGCGGAAATACCGGGACACGCTCTCGCAGAGATAGCTTATCTCTTCCGCGGAAATCGCCACCGTGGCGGGATCGTCCTGAAAGGCGATGTCCGTCGTGCCGATCAACGTGAAATCATGCTCATAGGGAATGGCGAAGACGATCCGCTTGTCCGGGTTCTGCAGAATGAAGGCGAAATCGCCCTCATAAAGGCGCGGGACGATGATGTGGCTGCCTTTGACGAGACGCACCGTCTGGCCGCCGTCACGGCCGAGCCCGGCGCTGATTATGTCCCCGACCCAGGGGCCGGCGGCGTTGACCAGGGCCCGCGCGAAAACGGTCTCCCGGCGTCCGCCCCCCTCCTCGAGGATCGCGCGCCATAACGCGCCCTCGGCGCGGGCCGAGATCAGCCTTGTGCGGGTGCGGATCGCGGCGCCGCGCTCCGCCGCGTCCATGGCGTTCAGCACCACGAGGCGGCTGTCATCGACCCGGCAATCGGCATAGGTGAAGCCCCGGCGGAAGCCGGGTTGCAGAATGAAGGCGGCTGGATGCGGACCGAAACGCACGGCACGCGAGGCAGGTAGTTTTTGGCGCGGGGCCAGATGGTCGTAGAGAAACAGCCCGGCCCGTACCATCCAGGCCGGGCGCTGCCCCCTTGCGTGCGGCAGCACGAATTCAAGCGGCCAGATCACGTGCGGGGCGATGGCGAGCAGCCGCTCGCGTTCCCGCAACGCTGCGCGCACCAGGCGGAATTCGCCATATTCCAGATAACGCAGCCCGCCATGGATGAGCTTGGTGCTGGCCGACGAGGTGTGGGCGGCGAGGTCGTGCTGCTCGACCAGCAACACCGAAAGCCCACGGCCGGCGGCGTCGCGGGCGATCCCGGCGCCGTTGATGCCGCCGCCGACGATCAGGACGTCATAAGGGCTGGCTTGGTCAGAACCGAACATGATCAGAGCAAACTCCGCATGCTGTTTTCGGAAACAGCTTAAATACATCGCCTGTAAATTCGCAAGCGAAAATATCTAGATTGATTTTCTTCTTTTTGCACCAAAGACGCGAAACAGATTTTCGCGTTACAACGTCCTCGCAGGTGCAGGCGGCGCGGGTTTGTGCTAACCAATTGATCGGAAACACAACACGGGCGCCGCGCGGCGTGCCGGCAGACCACGAAAGAGATCTGAACTTCCATGGTGTCCGAGCCCCAAAGCCACGAACAGCGCCAGCTCCGCATCGTCGAAATGGTCAGCCAGCAAGGGTTTTTGACCCTTGAGGATTTGGCCCGGCGCTGCGACGTCACGGTGCAGACGATCCGCCGGGACGTGAATAATCTGGCCGCCGAAGGCCGGCTGTCGCGTTACCGCGGCGGCGCCGGCCTCGCCTCCTCGATCGAAAACATGGAGTATGAACGCCGCCAGGTGGTGAACCTGACCGCCAAACAGCGTATCGCCGCGAAAGTGGCGGAAGATGTGCCCGAACACGCCTCCTTGTTCATCAATATCGGGACCACAACCGAGCAGGCGGCGCGCGCATTACTGCGGCGTGACGGGTTGCAGGTCATCACCAACAACCTCAACGTGGCGCGCATCCTCAGCGAAAATCCGGCCATCTCCATCGTGATGGCCGGCGGCAAGGTGCGCAACCGCGACGGCGCCGTCACCGGCCAACCCACCGTGCGCATGCTCGAGCAATACCGCGCCGATATCGGCATCGTCGGCATCTCCGGCATCGATCTGGACGGCGGTCTGTTCGATTTCGACCTCGACGAGGTGCTGTGCGCCCAGGCCATCATCCGCAACTCACGCCGCGTGTTTCTCGTCACCGATCATTCGAAATTCGGCCGCCCGGCCTTGGTGAAGGTGGGCCATATCACCGACATTTCGGCCCTCTACACCGATGCGCCGCCGCCCGCGCCCATCGCTTCCATGCTGCACGCGACCGGCGTGCCCGTGGTGCTGCCGGACTGAGGAACGCCTACGCCACGACGCCCCCCAGCAAGGCGCGAAACATGTCCCGGTAGCGGTCGCGTATGGTCGTGGCCGGCTGGGGCGGCAGAGCCTGGTTCACGCCGCGCGCCGCATCCGAGAAATGCTGCGCCAGTTGCGCTGCCGTGTAATCCTCGCGCCAGCGTACCAGCCCGGCTTCCTGCAGATCCGCCAATATGTCCGCCAGCCGTTGCTGGCCGGCGCGCGCCGCGTCGATCATGATGTCGCGGCACCGCCGGAACGCCTGGTCGTTGATTTCCAACGCATGGGGCGAGGCGCTCAGCTCACGGCGTGTCTCGCCATAGCGCGCATCGGCGTAGGCGACCAGAATCTCCAGCGCGTCCGCCCCCGCTTCCTTGGCTTCGGCGGCAGCTGCCTGGCCGAACGAGATGTCGCGGGCGTTGCTCCAATGGACGCAGGCGCGGAACGCCTCTTCCTTGCTGGAGAAGTAATTGTAGAGAGACCGGCGCGATATGTCCGCCGCCTTGGCCAGGCCGATCATGGTGAGTTGCTCGTAACCATGCGCAAAGAAGGCCAGCTGCAGCTTGCGCAGCATGGCATCATGCGGATTCAGAGGGTTCATCACTACCATTCAGCAATCTTTATCCTAAATGTGCCCCTGGCCGCTTCTCATTTTCACAGAAACTGCGCAATGCCTGCTTGCACATAACAAACGAACATGCGCAAAATGGCTCACCGAGCAGACTGATTCGTGGGGTGGGATAGGGACCAGCACAGCAGGCTGTGTAAAAGAATGGGTCCTAGCGATGCAGAATGCGTGTCCTCCCTCTCGGAATGAAAGCGAGCAATGGCAGGCGGCGGTGCAGGCGACCACCAAGCTGTTGCAGATCTGTTCCTTCCCTGAATTTTTCAATGCCGCGGCGCAGACTCTGGCGGGGCTTTTGAACGCCGACGGCGCGGCCCTGATCGTCACGGACGGTCCAACCCGCCTCAGATACAGGCTGTTCTACGGGCTTGACCACGTCGACCAGACGCCCATCGTGAAATTCAGTTTTCCGGACGATCAGGGAACGGTCGGGCGAGTGCTAACCACTGGTCAATTTCTCTTCACGCCGGACTATCCGGGCAGCGCCAGCGCGATGCCGGAATTCGTCAGCGCCGGCCTGCGCGCCAATCTGGTCTTGCCCCTGCCGGGCCCCAGCGGCTTTGTGGGGGCCATCGCCATCGCCTGGCTGCGCGAAGACCCCCTGGCCCTGACCCCTGCCATGCTTGCCATTGCCGAACTCTTCGCGGCCATGATCGGCTCGGCCCTGTACCGCGAAGGACTGGAGCGCCAGCTTCATGATCATTCCCTGACCGACCCTTTGACCGAGCTGCCCAACCGCCGAATGCTCGCGCTCAGGCTGGCGGCGGCACAGGAGCAAGCATGCCGTAATCAGACGATGATGGCGCTCGCGGTGCTCGACCTCGACGGCTTCAAGACGATCAACGACCGCTTTGGCCACTCGGCCGGAGACCAATTTCTGCGTCTCACCGCCGACGCCATCCGCGGCGTGATCCGGGAAAATGATTTGGCGGCCCGGATGGGGGGCGACGAGTTCGTCATCATTCTTGAGGATTTACGGTCTACCCATGACGCCGCCAGCGTGCTCGGGCTGATCGTGGAGGCTGTCGCCAAACATGGCCGGAACGGCCCTCACGGCCAGACGGTCACGGCAAGCCTGGGCGCCACGATCTACCCGCTGGATCTTGCGGGACCAGAGGCATTACTCAAGAACGCCGACCAGGCGATGTACATTGCCAAGCGCGCCGGCGGCAACCAGTTTCATGTGCGGGCATCGACGCCGGCCGGAGACCTGGCCAGGCGCCCCTCTTCGCGGCTCATGCCACAAAATTTTTAGCGTAACCTCTTGGCGGCCAAACAGGGCGCCCCGCGCCGGGAAACACGCAACTCACCGAATGGGCGCAGCCCCGGCATGATGGTGGCGGGATGTTCGCGCTTTATTCGACCTCGTCGCGCACGTCGGTCAAAAGCGGCACCGACGGATAAGCCTCCTCATCATCGCCGTGCTGGGAAGGGGGATGGATCAAAGCTTCCAGGCGCGCTTTTGTGGCGGCGAATTCCGCGGCGGAGAAATGCTCTGCTTTGCGCGGGCGCACGATGGGCACTTCGATCAACTCCTGCATCCGGCCAGGATGGGCGGAAAGCACCAGAATCCGGTCCGCCAGGAAAATCGCTTCATCCAGATCGTGCGTGATGAACACGACCGTGATGTCCACCTTCTTCCAGATTTCCAGAAGATAGGACTGCATCCGCGCGCGCGTCTGGGCATCGAGGGCCGAGAAGGGCTCATCCATCAGCAGGATGCGCGGCCGGTTGACGAGGGCGCGGATGATGGCAACGCGCTGCTTCATGCCGCCCGAAAGCTGGTGCGGGTAAGCGTCTGCGAACTTCTCCAGGCCGATCAAGCTGAGCCATTCATCGGCCTGTTTCTTCGCCTCGGCGCGGGCAACATTGTTCATCAGCAGGCCAAACATCACGTTCCCGCGCACGGTGAGCCAGGGGAACAAAGTGTAGCCCTGAAACACCATGCCGCGCTCGCGCCCCGGCCCTTTCACGGGATGACCATCGAGCAGCACCTGCCCGCCGCTGGCCAGCTCCAACCCCGCCAGAATCCGCACCAGCGTGGATTTGCCGCAGCCCGAGGGGCCGACGATGCACAGGAATTCGCGCCGGTGGGTCTTGAAGGAGATGTTATCCAGCGCCACGACATCGCTTTTGCCGGTGCGGAATTTCTTGGTCAGACCGGCGACCTCAAGAATGACCTCGCGCGCCTTCATCCTGTCCAGGCGGTCTTTCACCGCCTGGGGCTGGTCGAGATAGGAGATGGTATCGAACATTCAGGCTGATCCTTTCGGAACTTATCGGGCGGCGCGGTCCCAAGGAAAGAGCTTACGGCCAAGTGCTGCGAGGACGAGATCGGTCCCCAACCCGAGAATGCCGATCATGGCGATGGCGGCGTAGACATTCGCGTAATGCTGATAGCGCGATTGCTGCGTGATGAAGAGCGAAATACCTGCAGTGGCGCCGACGAGCTCCGCGACGATGAGATATGTCCAGGCCCAGCCGAGCAAAATCCTCTGGTCCCGATAAAGGTCCGGCAGCACGCTGGGGATGACAACCCTCGTGAGCAGGCGGAGATTCTTCGTGCCTAGCGTGAGCGCCGCCTCCACCAATGAAAAATCGGCCTTGCGCGTGGTATTGGCGATGATGAGAATCTGCTGGAACAGCGTGCCGATGACGATGATGGCGATTTTCGGCCCGGCATAAATGCCGAGCACCGCCACGGCCAACGTGCCGAAGGCCGGCGCCGGCAGATAACGGAAGAATTCCACGATCGGCTCCACCAGCCGCGCCGCGCCGTTATGGGCTCCACACAGGATGCCGAGCGGCACGCCGATGAGCGAGGAGATCACGAAGCCCCAGAAAATGGTCTGGATGCTTTGCCACAGACTCTGATGCAGCCACAGGCCATCCTGATCGGCCGGGGGCGTGGTGAAAGAGGTATAGAAGGCGACCACAACGGCACCGGGAGACGGCAGATAGACCGGGTTGCACAGCGTACCCTGCGGTGGCGCCGTGTGGTTGACCTTGGCGTTTTCGAGCTCTTTCGCAAAGGTGGCTTTGTCGACCCGCATGCCGGGCAGGAAATAATCCACATCGCCGGGATCGGAAACCAGAATGTCGGGGTGCCAGATGGCAGGCACGTAACTGACCGCCGACCAGAGGCCGAGCGGCAGCAAAAACGAGCAAATGGCGAGGATCACGCGCAACCGGCGAGAAAGCGGCGCGCGTACCCGGAACCATTGCCCGGGTACGGCGTCTCCAGTCACGACCTCGGAGGCCAAAGATGACGTGGCTTCCGAAGCAGACGACACTCAGCTGCCTCCCTTATATGCATCGGTCAGGGACGGGTCAATATATTCGCTGACATCCTGGTGGGTTTTATAAACACCGTTGCGCACATTGAAAGCATCCGCATTCTCATCCGAGCCGTAGATCGAGGCCAACGCATCGGACTTCACGAACGCCGCCTTGGCTTCCGTGAGGCTGAGCAGATGCGTGCCCTTAACGTAGCGGCGATAGATTTGCGGCGTCACGCCATCGCGCGCGGCCATGATCTTCAGCGCGTCGGCATGCGTTTTCGGGTCGTTCACATAGGCGAGCACGCGATACCAGATCTTGATCACCTTGGCCCAATCCGCCGGGCGCTCCGCCAGGCTCTGCGGCGAGACCGCCAGACCATCGAAGATCAACCCCGGCGCCTGTGCCGAGGTGTAGATGGCACGCGATCCGGGCAGAGCGATGCGCGCCTGGTCGGCAATGGGCTGCCACGCGCCGATCGCCGCCACCGAGCCGGAGCCCATGACCTGCGGCGTATTGTTGGTGACCGTGTTCACCAAGGTGACGGAGCTGAGCGACATGCCGTTGGCCTGCAGCGCATGTTCGAGCAGCAGATGCTCGACGACCCCGACCTCGATGCCGATCTTTTGCCCTGCCAGTTGTTTGACGCTGGTAATGCCCGGTTTGGCGATGATCTGGTCGTTACCGCTGGAATAGTCGGTCAGCATGATCAGCACGTTTTTGCTGCCATTGGCGCCATTGGACAGGCCGTCGCCATTGGCGATCATGTCGCCATCCAGCTTGCCCGCCGCAAAGGCATTCAACGAGGCCGAATAGTCGAACCACTGCATGTCGACATCAACGCCGGCCTGCTTGAACCAGCCTTTGTCGATGGCGATCTGCCACGGGGTCCAACCGGGCCAGTCGGAAAAGCCGATTTTGAGCGGCGTGTCCGCCTTCGCCGCGGTCAAGGCAGAGCCGAGCATCAGGGCCGCGGCGGTGAAGAGGGTGGTAAACTTGTACGCCCGTTTCATGAAGACCTCGCAATTAAAGGCTGTTTTTAAGACGAACATTGTTTGCGGCGCCGTGGAACGGAGCCGGTAGCCACGTTAGAATTCCTGCAAATTGTCGCGCAGCAGCTTATGCTTGTATTCCGTACGCGTGAGGCCGAGCCGTTGCAGTTCCGGCACCAGCCCATCCGCCACTTCCACCAGATAGCGCCTTCCGACTCGCAGAATCGGCGTGGTGATGAGGAAACCGTCGCCGCCGACTTCCTCCATCACCTCGCCCATCCGCGCGGCGACCGTTTGCGGTGTGCCGATGAGCTCGACCGAAGACACAATGCCGCCCGCGCCGTCCACGACGAGCTGGCGCAATGTCTTACCGCTGCCCCATTGCTGGAATTTATCGAGCGTTCCCTGCTCGCCATTGGTGACAAGGCGCTCCGGCAAAGGCTCGTCGAGATCGAATTTGGCGAAATCAATGTCCGTGATCGCGGAAACGGAGGCCAGAATGTCGGCGATGAAGTGCGGCGTGTTGAGCATGCGGTCGTGCTTTTCCCGCGCTTCTGCCTCGGTCTCTCCCAAAGTGGGGGTGATGCAGAAGAGCACCTTGATCGTATCCGGATCGCGGCCGGCCGCCGCAGCGCGGCCGCGGATATCGTCACGGAAGGCTTTCATGTCGGCGACGCCGCTGGCGACGGACACGATGGAATCCGCATAGCGCGCCGCGAAGTCGCGCCCACGCGGCGAAGCGCCGGCCTGGACATAGACCGGACGCCCCTGCGGCGAGCGCACGGTATTCAGCGGCCCGCGCACCTTGAAGAACTTGCCCCGGTGATCGATGGGATGGACCTTCGTGTGATCGGCGTAAATGCCGGCCTCACGGTCCAGGCGCACCGCGCCTTCCTCCCAGCTGTCGAACAGCTTGCCGACGACGTCCATATATTCTTCGGCCATTTCGTAGCGCAATTCGCGTGGGGGAAGCTGATCCAGGCCGAAATTTTGCGCCGCGAGATTTTCCGCGCTGGTCACCACATTCCACCCGAATCGACCCTTGGTCAGGCTGTCGACCGTGGAACAGAGCCGCGCCAGCAGGAAGGGCGGATAGGCGAGCGTGGACATGGTCGCGACAACGCCGAGATGTTTCGTGGCCATGCCCATAGCGACCGCGAGCGGCACGGGGTCGTGCTTGGGCACCATCACGCCGCTGCGCAAGCCGAGTTCCCGCGAGCCGCCATAGGTCTCGGAGACCATCAGCTTGTCTTCGATCATGATGTAGTCGAAGCAGGCGCGCTCCAGCGTCTGTGCCATCTCGACATAAAACTGACCGTCCCACGGGGAGCCGCCCTGACCGAATGGCGCACGCCATTCATCAGGCGTGAAATTCATAAACCAGCCGAGATGGAACTTCTTCTGCGCCAAGTCGCTAACCCTTCGCAAAACCGGAGCTTCGCGCTCCGTCACAACGCACGATCTTCTCACGCATCCAGGAAACAAACCAGAACATCTTTATTAAACGATGGTTCATTTACGCCCGTCAAGACAACTCGATATCAAAATATTCCTGTGTTTTTCGTGAATGTTTCTAATCTGATCACGATGAGATATATTTGTGCATGATTGTGCAAATAAACTGAGCAGAGCGGAATTTCCGATTGACCGCGATGTTACGACCTCCGATCGCTACGAAACCCGTTGCGCGCATTTGGTCGAAATATTGTTACAAAATAAGAAGCGATCGCACGATGGCAAGCCAAGGCGCCGACAGGACGCTGCCATATTCAGCGATGTTGAAAGCTTGATCCCGGCAGGGACCGATTGCCCATCCGGCTGATCGGCCACGTGACGATCATCGTCCGCGCCCGGAAAGCCAAGAGGCCAGTCCGGGATTTTCCCGCGGGAGTGCGGACTCTCGCGAAGCCAAGCATGGTTGCGGCAAGCGCAGCGCTTGCCGCAACCATGCTACCCTACGGCAGCGCGGTAAGCGCGCCAGCCGCCATAAGCGGTGATATCGACGGCATTTTCCAGAACGCAAGCTTCGCACAAAAACCCCGGATGCACGCTGCCATCCGCCAAAGTTACCTTGCCGATGCCCATCGGCTCCGGCAAAGAAGCTACGAATTTGCCGAAAGCTTCTGGCGTCAACGACCAGATTTCTACATCGATACCCCCGCCGGCAAAACTCGGCGCGCGGGCGAGGCCGGGCTTGGGCGGAGTCGTGGCGAGCGCGAACAGCTTGTAGCCGGGCGCAGTTTTAGCAGCGGCGACAAACCGCGCGCCCAAAGCCGTCAACTCATGATTCAGCGCCATGCCGGAAAGATGCGCGCCGGCTACGACGAGGGTCACGTCCTCCGGCTTCGGTGCGGCCAAGCGGGTGGAGGGGATGATTTTACCGGCGCCCGAACCCGCGCCGAGCGCCACATGCAGCGCATCCGCATAGCCGCTGAGCGAAACTTCCGAGAAGGCGGGACCGATGAGTGAGACGCCGAAAGGCAAACCGCTCGGCGTGAATCCGGCCGGCAACGCAATGGCGGCGAGATCGAGAATGTTCACGAAATTCGTGTACAGCCCGAGCGTGGCATTGGCCTTGAGCGGCTCCGCCCGCAACTGCGCGACCGTGAAGATCGTGGGCGCGGTCGGCAGCAACAGCATATCCAGATTTTCTAACGCGCCCTGTGCTGCGCGGCGCAGCGCCTGGATGCGGTAGATCTCGGCGAAAAGATCGGCCGCGGTGAATTTCTGCGCGCCGGCGATGATGCTCCGCACCGTGGGATCGAAAGACTCCGGCGAGGTCTCGAAAAACGCCCGTACCGCCGCCAGGCGCTCCGCAACAAAGGGGCCACCATACAAGGCGGCGGCGATGTCCTTGAACGGCGCGTAATCGAAGGCCTGAACATGCCAGCCCAAAGATTGCGCCTTGGCGACGGCGGCATCGTACAAGGCGGCGCTGGCGGTATCACCCGCAAAATCACGCGCGGCGGGGGCAAGAACGCCCACGCGCGGCGTGGCGGGGAGTATTTTCGCTGCCGGCGGGCGGGAATAGGCATCGCCCTCATCCACCCCTTCCGCCGCCGTGAGCACGCGCATGGCATCCGCGGCGCTGTTGGCGAACACGCTGACGCAGTCGAGCGTCTTGCACGCGGGCACCACGCCGGTGGCGGGGATGCGGCCAATGGTGGGCTTCAGGCCGATGAGATTATTGAACATGGCGGGAACACGGCCGGACCCCGCGGTATCCGTGCCCAGCGAAAACACCGCCAGCCCCGCGCCGACGGCCACCGCGGAACCGGAGGAGGAACCACCTGACACATAATCCGCATTGAACACCGAGCGCGGCGCGCCATAAGGCGAGCGTGTGCCGTTCAGTCCGGTGGCGAACTGGTCGAGATTCGCCTTGCCGAGCAGAATCGCCCCGGCGGCGCGCAATCGCGCCACGATTGCCGCATCCTTGTCGGGCGTAAACGCGAAGTCCGGGCAGGCTGCCGTGGTCGGCACGCCGGCGACATCGATATTGTCCTTCACCACGAAGGGAATGCCGAACAATGGCATCCGCGCCATCGCCGCCATATCCAGCGCATCCGCCGCTTCCAGCACATCCCGCGCGGGAAGGCGCGTGATGAACACGGCCTTGTCCGGATAAGCCTCGATCCGGCGGAGCAATTCCTCCACCAGCACACGCGGCGTGAGCGTGCCGGCGCGATAGGCGGTATGGATGGTCTCGATTTCCAGCAAAACGGGGGTCATAGGGCGACGACTCCAAGGCGCTGGCCGGCGCGGACCGCTTGGCCCGGCTCGGCGGTGATGGATTGGATGGTGCCGGAGGCGGCGGCGACCACGCGCACCTCCATTTTCATGGATTCCAGCAGCATCAGCGTGTCGCCGGCTTGCACCTGGTCTCCGGGTTTCACGAGAATCTGCCACACGCTGCCGGGAACGGGTGCCCCGACGGCGCGGGCGCCGGCGCCAAGCGGCGTCTCCTCGGGCGGAGGTGCTACCTCCTTCTCCTCGAAGCTGTTCAGGCCCTTGGCCGCCCAGTCCGCCCGTTCCGCCGCGAAGGCGGCGCGCTGCACCTGCTGGAACGCGGCGATAGATTCGGCGTTCTCGGCACAAAAAGCCTTGTAGGCGCCGAGGGAGAATTCCGTCTCCTCGATCCTGATCTCATATTTGCCGTGCAGGAACTGCTCGCGCGCCAGCGCCAGCTCTTCGGTGGAAACTTCAAAGAACCTGATCTGGTCGAAATGGCGCAGCAGCCAGGGATGACCCGGCGCGAACGGCGGCGTTTCGCGATGCGTGTTCCAGACCTGGATCGTGCGCCCGAACAGCTGATAACCGCCCGGCCCCTCCATGCCGTAGATGCACATATAGGCGCCGCCGATGCCGACAGCGTTTTGCGGCGTCCAGGGCCGGGCAGGATTGTATTTGGTCGTCACCAGGCGGTGGCGCGGGTCGTAAGGTGTTGCCACCGGCGCGCCGAGATAGACATCGCCCAATCCCATAACGACATAGGAGGCATCGAAGACGATGCGCTTCACGTCATCGAGGCTTGCCAGCCCGTTAATACGGCGGATGAACTCGATATTGTCCGGGCACCAGGGCGCGTCGGGCCGCGTGGTCTCCTGATATTTCCGCATGGCAAGCTGAATCTGCGGGTCGTTCCAGGACAGAGGCAAATGCAGAATGCGGCTTTTCAGCACCATCTCGCCCGGCGCCGGCAGCGTGGGGAGGATGCGCTCCACCGCCGCCATCACCGCCGCGCGCGAGGTGTGCGCAATGTCGAAATGGATTTGCAGACTGCGAATGCCGGGCGTCAGATCGACGATTCCGGGAATGGCTTCCCGCGCCAGCGCATCGCGTAGCGCCTGGGCGCGCAGGCGCAACTCGAAATCCAGCATCATCTCACCGAATTCGATGAGAATGTCTTCATCCCCCGCCTGGCGGATGACCACATCGCCCTGCGTGGCGATGACGGCGGGAGAGACATCCGCCGCCACGAAGCGTACCTTGTCGCCGGGCTTCAACTGGCCGAGCTTCCAGAGATCTTCCTTGGTCACGACAGCGGGGCACACGAACCCGCCGAGTGAAGGTCCGTCCGGTCCCAGCAGGATCGGCATGTCGCCGGTGAAATCGATGGCGCCGACGGCATAGGCGTTGTCGTGAATGTTGGAAGGATGCAGCCCGGCTTCCCCGCCATCCGCGCGGGCCCATTTCGGCTTGGGGCCGATCAGGCGGATGCCGGTGCGAGCCGAATTGTGGTGCACCTCGTAGCTTGATGAAAACAGGGTTTCGATATCGGACGGCTTGAAGAAATCCGGCGCCTGATGCGGGCCGTTCCGCACCTGCAATTCCCATTCATGGGTCAGCACGGCAAGCTCCGGCGTGGTGGAAACCACTGCCGCATCCGGCGCCTTCAACCGCAACGTGTCACCTGCGCGCAGGGCCGCGCCCGAATGCCCGCCGAAACCGCCAAGCGTGAACGTGGCGGTGGAGCCGAGATATTCCGGCGCCGCGAAGCCACCCGCGACGGCGAGATAGGCACGCTGGCCAGGCCCGGCGATGGAACCGAGGGCAAGCACCTGCCCCGCGCGCACCTGCACCGGCCGGTTATACGGGACGGCAACATTGTCGAGCGACACTTCCATCACGGCGCCGGTCAATGCGATCGTCACGGCATGCGCGAATTTCAGCGTCGGGCCGATGAGGGTGAGTTCAAGGGCCGTCTCGCCCGGCGCGTTGCCGAGCAGCAGATTGGCGGCGACAAAACTCTTATCGTCCATCGGTCCGCTGGGCGGAATGCCGACTTCCCAAAAGCCGAGGCGCCCCGGCAGGCTCTGCAAAGACGATTGCGCGCCGCCATCGAGCACCGAGATCGTCTTCGGCACATATTCGAAGCGACTCAGCGTGCGGGTCGTCATTTCCCCCGTCGAAAATTCGGGCAAAGCCAGAATTTCGCGGCAATAATCGGCATTCGTCTCGATGCCGCTAATCTCCGCTTCCGCGAGGCCGGCCCGCAGAGCCGCAATCGCCTCCGCGCGCGTGGCGCCGGTGGCGATGAATTTGGCCAGCATCGGGTCGTAGTAAGACGAAATTTCTGTGCCGGTTTCCACCCAGCCATCCACGCGCAACCCTTGCGGCGGCGTGTACTGGATGATCGTGCCGGAGGCCGGGCGGAAATTTTCGGACGGGATTTCCGCATAAATCCGCGCTTCCACCGCGGCACCCTTTGCCACGAGGTCTTCCTGCGCCGGGAGCGCAAATTCACCCGCCGCCTGGCGCACCATCCACTCGACGAGATCGACGCCGTAAACCGCCTCGGTTACGCCATGCTCCACCTGCAGGCGCGTATTCACCTCAAGGAAGTAGAATTGCCTTGTCTCGGCATCATACACGAACTCCACCGTGCCGGCGGATTCGTAGGAAACGGATTTTGCCAGCGCCACCGCGGCGGCTTCCAACGCTTGCAGCGTCGGCAACGGAATCCCCGGTGCCGGCGTTTCCTCGATCACCTTCTGATTGCGGCGCTGAAGCGAGCAGTCCCGCGTGCCGAGGGAGACCACATTGCCCTTGCCGTCGCCGAAAATCTGCACTTCGACATGGCGCGCCCGGGCCACGTATTTTTCCAAAAACAACGCGGCATTGCCGAAATTATTGACAGCAAGGCGGGCAACGGAGGCGAATTTCGCCGCCAGTTCCGCCGCGTCGTTGCACAGCACCATGCCGATGCCGCCGCCGCCCGCGGAGCTTTTCAGCATCACCGGGTAAGTGATCCGCTCCGCCTCCCGCAGCGCTGCCGCGACATCCGGCAGCAGGCCGGAGCCGGGCAGCATCGGTACGCCGGCTTCGGCCGCCAAGGCGCGCGCCGTGTGCTTCAACCCGAAATCACGCAAATGCGCAGGCGCGGGGCCGATGAATTTGAGTCCCGCCGCCGCCAGCCGCTCTGCGAACTCGACCCGCTCGGAGAGAAACCCATAGCCCGGATGCACCGCCTGCGCACCGGTCTTCTGACAGGCGGCGATGATGGCATCGATGTTGAGATAGCTTTCCGCCGCCGGCGCGGGGCCGATGGCAACGGCCTCCGGCGCCGCCAGAACGGCGGGCGCGAATTTGTCGGCTTCCGAATAGACCGCCACGGCGGCAACGCCCATCCTGTCCAGCGTGCGGCAGACGCGCCGCAGGATCTCGCCGCGATTGGCGATCAGGACCTTCGAAAACATCAGCTTTCCGAGACGATGATGCGGATCGGGGTGGGGCGGAACCCGTTGCACGGATTGTTCACCTGCGGACAGTTGGAGATGAGCACCAGCACATCCATTTCCGCGCGCAGTTCCACATAGCCGCCGGGCTTGGAAACGCCGTCATCCACCGTCAGCTCGCCGTTTGGACGGATGGGCACGTTCATGAAGAAATTGACGTTGGAGACCAGGTCGCGCTTGCCGAGTCCGTATTTTGAAAGCTCCGTGAGGAAATTTTCCCGGCACGCATGCATGAAGCGCGTCTCATGGCCGAAGCGCACACTGTTGCTCTCGCAGGAGCACGCGCCCGCACAGCTATCGTGGAATCCGCACGTGTCGGCAATGATGCGCACCAGCGCATTGCCTTCGTTGGAGAGCAGAACGGAGCCGGTCTCCAGATAGAACTTGCCGCCCTGTGTTGCCTGGGCAGCCAGCGTATCCTGAACCGAATAACGCTCGGACAAATCATGCGCGTTGTAGAACAGCGCATCCACCGCCTGCTGGCTTTCCAGGTCGATGATCTTCATCATTTGTCCCTTTTTCAGGGTCGCCGAATAAGGCGCGCGGGCGGGAACGACCATGTCGGAGACGATATTCACCGCGCGAACTCCTGATCCGTATTCTCGAAGCCGCGCACGGCTTCCTCCGTGAAATGCCGGCACAGATCGTCCGCCGCCGGGGCCTGCCGGCCGATCTCGATCTCGATCGCCCCGGAACTCTCCTGCACCGGGCTCAAGGCATGCGGCGTGTTGGACAAGGCGATCAGCAAATTCTGCTCGGCGCGCAGTTCCACCATGGCGCCCTTCGGCGGCGGCCCGGCATAATGGAACCTTCCGTCCGCGTCCGTGGTGATCTTGGAAAACAGGCTGATCGCCGGGCCGACATCGCGGCGCGTCATCCCGAACTTCGCCGCGCCAAGGCGCAGATTGTCGCGCCCGTTGGGCGCCCCCTTGGCTTGCGCCGGGCCGTTGGGGCCGACGATGCTGTCATGCCCGGCACCTGTGTCAGCAATGATGGCGGCAAGCACGCGCCCCATGTCGGAGAACAGAACGCGCCCGGTGGTCAGCACGGTGGTCCATTGCAGCTTGACCGTATCGCCCGCGTTATAGCGCTCGGACACATCGTCAGCGTTCCACAGAAACAGCGCAGCGCCCGGCGTGCCTTCCGGGTTGCGGATGCGGATCACATCGAACCGCTTCAGCCGCTGCACAATATATTTGCCCGGCGGGATGGTTTCGGTCTTCCAGACGCAAGGCAGCGCACCCGCCGCCGCCAATGCCGCCGGCGCCGCCGCCCGGGCGCGGGCCTTGGCCTGCAGCGCCTCGTAACGGGCCCGGTATTGCTCCGGCGTCAGCCTGTCCAGGTTGGATAATTCCGGCTCAAGGCTCATGCGCGCAGCTCCTGCCCGGCGGCCAAAGCGCAAACAGAGCAGCCAAAGGCACGAAGCCCAGAGCCATCTTCAGCCGACCAGAAATGAAAAGAAAATTCCATGACGCGGCAACTCCTTACGAATAAGTTGTCGCCAGGCCGTCCCGGACTTTGAAACCCATATGGGCGAGGACGTGGCCTCTGCCCTTTTATCTTAGCAAATGGCGGACGGTGTCAATATGTTATCGGCACGCGAAAATCCGGCCGATGAGATTCAGCAGCAATTGCGCCGCCAGAATGGACGTGACGCCGGCCGGGTCATAGTCCGGCGCGGTCTCCACGAGGTCGACCCCGACGATGGCGCCGCGCGCCGCCAATCCCGCCAGCAGCTCCAGCACCTCATAATACTGGAACCCGCCATGGCTCGGCGTGCCGGTGCCGGGCGCAATGGAGGGATCGAACGCATCGATGTCGATCGACAGATAATAACGCGCATGCTCCGGCATGCGGGCGAGCACCGCCGCCGTTCCCAGGGCGCGCACCTGGCGGACAGAGAGAATATCCGAGCCGAAGGCCCGCGCCGCCTCGTAACCGTCGCGGGCCGTGGAAGAGACGTTGCGGATGCCGAGCTGCGTCAGCCCGGTCACGTGCTTTTGCTCGGCGGCGCGGCGCATCGGGTTGCCATGCCCGTGACGGACGCCATGGCGCTCGTCCACGAAATCGAGGTGTGCGTCGATCTGCACAAGGTGGATCGGCGGCTCGTGCGAGAACGCACGGATGCAGGGAATGTTGATGGAGTGATCGCCCCCCAGCACCACGGGCAGCGCACCGGCGGCCAAAATCCTGCGCACGCCGAGCTCGATATTGGCGTGGCTCAGCTCAGTGTTCGTGTGCACGATATCGGCGTCGCCGATGTCAACGATTCCGACATCGGCAAGGTATGTCGCATCATCCTCATGGTCGTAGGCGCCGGCATGGCCGAAGGCGAACAAAGTCGAGGCTTCCCGGATCGCGCGCGGCCCGAAACGCGCGCCGGCGCGCCATTGGGTGCCGCCGTCGAACGGCGCGCCGAGAATGGCGACATCGCCGGTGATTTTATCCCAATCGAGCTGGATGGGATATTTGCCGAAGCTGCAAATGCCGACAAAGGGCAGGTTCAGCCGCCCGGTTTCGTAGCCGTGCTTCATGCGCGCCGTCCCGCCGCAATGGCGCAAAACAGCTCGAACATCGGGGAAGCGCCGGTCAGGGCGGTGAGGCCGGAAGGGTCGAACGGGGGCGCGACCTCCCACAAAGACGGGTCATCCAGCCCGGGCAGGCGCATGACGCTAGGAACGCCTGCGAAGCGCAGAACTAACGCGGCGTCGGTCGGCTCAAACTGGGTCATGCTGCGCCCAGCCATGCGGCGAGCTGGCGATGGAACTGCCAGACCGGCTCCTCCAAATGGCTGAGGCGCCCGCGCACCGCGTGGGAAGACCGTAGCCCGCGCTGCACCGCCTCATTCACCGCCATGTCCTCGACATGGAAGTCGCGCAGCATCTTGGTCTCCGCCGCCAGAACCGAGTCATAATTGGGCATCGCCAAGCTCTCGCGCGAAACCAGCATGGTGGTCGTGAGCCGGCAATGGTCCGGGGAGAGAGGTTGCAGCCGGTACCAGATGGCGCGGTCCCGGGCGAGCAGCAGCATGAAACAAGGGAAACCGACAAACAAATGCCAGTCCTCCTGCTGTTGCAGGCTCAAGCCGGGCACGGGCAGAAACCCCTCGCCCACCGCGCCGTTTTCAATCGTCTCCCGGATTGGCGCCGCGTCGCGCCCGGTGAGCGGCAGATGCGCATGGATGAAGGCCGGGTTGGGCGGCTCCGACCAGGTATCCTGCGCGGGCATGAAGGGGTTCAACGTGTTCGTGTGCGGGCCGAGATGGTGGTAGCTCTCGATCCAGTTTTCCACCATCACTTTCCAGTTGAAGCGGCATTCCCATTCCAGGGACACGACAAGTTCCATCTCCTGCAGCGCCCAGGGCGCGATTGTGACGCCGAACGCCGCATAGAATTGTTCCAGCGGGGGCGCCGCGCCATCGAGATTCACGAAAATGAAGCCGTGCCAAATGGCGCTGCGGATCGGCGCCAGCCGCCAATCCTCCCGGTTGAAGCCTTCGGCCTTCTGCATCTGCGGGGTACCCCGCAGCCTGCCGTCGAGGCCGAAAGTCCAGCGGTGATAGGGGCATATGATGACGCTGCCCGCCACGTCGCAGCCCGTATGCTCACCTTCCAGCAGAACATCCGCCCCCCGGTGCGGGCAGACGCGCGAGAGGGCGCGTATGTCGCCATCCTTGTCGCGCACCAGCAGCACCGGCTCACCGAGAAGATCAATCGGCAGGAACGCGCCGGGGCCCTTGATCTGCGACACATGCCCGGCGCACAGCCAGCCGGCCTTCAGCACGCGCCGCGTCTCCAGCGCGAAATAATCCGGGTCGGTATAGGCGGCAGCCGTGAGCGTGCGGGCTTGCGCCAACGGCAGGGCAGCGGCCTCCTGAAGGTCACGCATGATGGCGACGATGCTCACAGACCGAACTCCTTCATGATCGCCGCCGTGATCAACGCCACATGGTCGTCCATCAGCCATTGGCCGATTTCGGCGCGCGCGCCGCGCGCGTCGGCCAATACGCCCGTGCCCCGCAAATAGCCGGGCGGCGCGGGGAAAATATCATAGGGCGGGAAGTTCGCACGGCCCTCCTGGGGAATCTTGTCCTGCGCCACCAGGTCCGGGCGCAGCAGCAGCATCAGCGAGGTTTCGATCAGGCTCGCATGCTCGAGCTCGGTGCCGGGAAACCCTTCGGGGAAGATCCGGTCCAGCGTTTCGCGCCGGACGAAATCCCAATATTCCAGGCGCATCGCCGTCACGTCCGTGATATTCTCCTGGCGCAACGCACGCAGGCCGAGATCCAGCCCTTCCACGGAAGGCCAGGCATTCTCGAAATGGCCATTCACCACGACGAAGCGGCGGGCGCCGTGCGCGCCCATGTCGCGGATCACGTCGCGCAGCGTATGGGCGAAGGTCTGGGCATCCAGGCTGGTGGTGCCTGGGAAGGTCTGGCCGCCACCGGACCGGGGCATGGATTTATAGCCGTATTGCAGCGTCGGCGCGACCAGCCCGCCGACCTTGCGCGCCACGCGTTCGCACACCGCGGTCGGCAGGATCACATCCACATTGAGCGGCAGATGCGGGCCGTGCTGTTCCGTCGCGCCGAGCGGAATGAAAATGATGGCGCCGTGCGCGATTTTCTCCTGCCATTCCGGCCAGGACAATTCCGCCATGAACACGCTCTCGACCATCGTTCGCTCCTTAATGCATGGCCGCGCCGCCATCGACGCTATAACACTGCCCGGTGATGAAACTTGCCGCGGGACTCGCGAGGAACAGGATCACCGAAGCCACCTCCTCCGGCTGGCCGATGCGCCCCATCGGGTTTCCTGTCTCGGCTTTTTGCAGCGCCGCGCTCATGCCTTCATAATTGAGCAAAGGCGTGTCGATGGGGCCGGGCGCCACGGCGTTCACCCGGATCTTCGGCCCCAGCTCGCGCGCCCAGGAGCGGGTGAGCGACAAGATCCCGCCTTTGGTCGCGCAATAACCGGAAGCCCCGGCGCGGCCGAGATAGGCCAGTTCTGACGCCAGATTGATGATGCACCCGCCCGGCGCGATGAAGGGCAGCGCCGCGCGCGCCACCAGGATCGGCCCGCGCAGATTGACGGCGAACATGCGATCCAGCGCCGCGACATCGAGACCAGCCAGCGGCGAATCATGTTCCACGCCGGCGCAATTCACCAGGCAATCGAGGCCGCCGAGCCGCGCGCAGGCCTGGGCGACGCCTTTGCCGACCGCATCCGTATCGGCGACATCGACGGCCAGCCCCGGAACGTCCTCCGGAAGATCCGCCACATCGAGCCCCAGCACCAGCGCGCCGGCTTTGATGAAGGCCCGCGCCGTGGCCAGGCCGATGCCGCTGGCGGCGCCCGTTACAATCACACGCTGCGCTACCACGGCTTAGCCCCCGAGATTTTGGCGGGGTCCGCCTCAAAAAAGGTCGAACCCATTCCTTCTTCTTCGGCAATCTCCCAAACGCGCTGCAGGACCCGGCCATTTTCATCCAGATCGCACAGCGCGAGGTGACTTTCCCCCGCCGGGCACACGGCAAGGAGGGCGCCAACTCTATAGGGCAGGCTCGAGCGGGCGATCTTCCAGCCTCGCACGCCGACGCGCCCGAGCGAGATTTCACAATCGACGAGCATCTGCATCCTTCGCAACGAGTCAGCACCTTGAACCAGGCGCTCCAAACTCTCCCCGGCGATCGCCTCGCGCCGCCCGCGCACATAGGCAAACCAGTCTCCCACGCGCAGCAGACAACCGGAAACGCCCTGCACGGCGTCGCGCAGCCACAAGCCGGCGACAGGCTGGTCCGAAACAGCCTCGTCCGGGTGCCAATGTTCCGTGTAGGCGCTCTCCACGCCCTCTTCGACCAGGATCCGGTCGCGCCAGAACAGGCGGCCGATGTCCCGCGTGGGCTGCGGCGGCTGATAATCAACACGCCTGACCCACTCATAGGCGCCGTCCCGCGCCTCGAAACGGCCCGAGAATCCGTGCTGAGCGGCGAGTGCCAGGCAATCCTCGGCTGTCAGTTCGTCGCGGCAGGCGGCGGCGGAGAGCCGTGCGGCGAGGTCCGGCGCCTGGCGCAGATCGGCAAACAGCCCTTCCCCCTGCAGCCAGGCAACCTGCGTGGTCACGTCACGCCTTCCGTCCGGCCAGGCGATGAGCGAGCGGGTCCACAGGCCGCGAAATTCCTCAACATGCATGATGGCGCGAAAATGCCCAATCGAAACATGGAAAGCGACTAAAATTTCTCATGGTTTACATTGAAAAACGTCGATGTATGTTTCATCCATGCGGCGCCTGGACAATATCGATCTCCGCTTGCTGCGGGTCTTCGTCGCCTTGGCGGAGGCCGGCAGTTTCAGCGGCGCGCAGATTGCGCTCAACCTTTCGCAATCCACGCTCAGCACGCACATCAAGTCGCTGGAACGGCTCCTGAACGGCGCACTCTGCCTGCGCGGGCGGCGCGGCTTCAAGCTCACCCCGTTCGGTGAGACGACCTTGCAGGCGGCGCGGGACCTGTTCCAGGACATCGACAAGTTCCAGCAGCACGTCGCCCATGCGGGAGACCGACTGGTCGGGCGCTTGAGCATCGGCATCGTCGACAGCATCATCACCAACCCGGCGCTCGCCTTGCAGGAGCCGCTCCGGCGCTTCACCGCCGCCGCGCCGGACAGTTATGTCGATCTGCGTCTCGGCACGCCACATGAGCTCGAACAATGGGTGGCGGAGGGCGCGCGCGACATCGTTATCGGCCCGTTCGCCAAGCAGGGACCGGGGGTCGCCTATGTGCCGCTGCATCAGGAGGTCCATGCACTTTATTGCGGGCGCGGACACGCGCTTTTCACGAAAAAGACCGTGACCGTCGCGGACATCGAGGCCACGCGGTTTTCCGTGCGCGCCTACCGGCAGCTCGACGATCTGTACCGGGTGAACCATCCACGCGCGAGCGCCAGCGTGGTGCAGATGGAGGCCCAGGCGATGCTGATCCTTTCCGGGCAATATATCGGCTTCCTGCCCCGCCATGTCGGCGAGTCCTACGTCGCGGCCGGGCTCATGCGGGCGCTGCGGCCCCAGACCTATCAGTTCCTGTCGTCGCATTACGCGGCCTATCGCCGGGCCGACAAGGGCCAGCCTCTCATCAGGCTCTTTCTGCAGGAGTTGCGCGCGCAGCCGCACGGCCGGGCCGATGACCGGCCGACCGGATCGGACGCCGACGCGTAGTCGTTTCCCACTCTAACCTGTCGTCTGCGGATTCCACGGCGGCCGCATCCCTCGCGAAATCGTTTTCTTCATAGGCCGGATGGCACCGCCATTGCATACAACAACTTGTATACAAGCCTGGTAGGCACATTGAATGATGGGAGCCAAATGCCACCTTCGATTGACCATGTTTCTTTGGCATATGGAGATTCATGTCTGACAGCTTGATGCAACGCCTGGCCGACCTTGCCACCGCCAGTGACTCGCCGGATGGCCTGACGCGGCTTTTCCTCTCGCCCGCGCATGGCAAAGCGATGGCCATGATTGAGCGCTGGATGCGTATGGCGGGGCTGACCACGCATCGCGATGCGATCGGCAATCTGGTCGGGCGCACCGACACTCCCGGCCCGGTCCTGATGCTGGGTTCGCATATCGATACCGTGCGGGATGCGGGGTGGTATGACGGCACGTTCGGCGTGCTCGCCGCGATCGCGGCACTTGAGCAGTTGCGGGCGGAAGGTGAGACATTGCCGTACGGCGTTGAAGTGATCGCCTTCGGCGATGAGGAAGGCGTGCGGTTTCCACAGACGCTGTCCGGCGCCAGAGCGATTGCCGGAACCTTCGACCCGGCGGCGCTTGCCGGGGTGGACGAGCACGGGATCAGCATGGCTGAGGCTCTGTCGGCGTTCGGCGGCGATCCTGCAAACATCGCCCAGGTCGCGCGCCAGCGCGGCAATGTGCTCGGCTATGTCGAGCTGCACATCGAGCAGGGGCCGGTGTTGGAAGCCCATGATCTGCCGGTCGGGATCGTCACGGCGATCAACGGCGCCAGCCGCTTCAGCGTCACGGTAACCGGCGAGGCCGGCCATGCGGGCACAGTACCCATGAAAATGCGCCACGACGCACTGGCGGCAGCCAGCGCCATGGTGCTGGCCATTGAATCGATCGGGCGCGCCACGCCCGATCTCGTCGCGACGGTCGGCGCCCTGCGCGTGCATCCCGGTGCGCCCAACAGCATTGCGGGGCGTGTCACCTTTAGCATCGACATCCGCGCGCCGGCGGATGCGTTGCGCGCCAAAGCGGTCGCCGCGGTCGTGACCGCCTTGCGCGAGATTACCGATGCGCGCGGTGTTACTGTCGAAATTCTCCAGACGCACGACGCGCCGGCGACCGAATGTGCGCTGCCTCTTCAGGCGCAGCTTGCGCGCGCCGTCGCGGCGTGCGGCATCGCGCCGCTGCATTTGCCGAGCGGCGCGGGGCATGACGCGATGGCCGTCGCCGCGCTCTGTCCGGTCGCGATGCTGTTCGTGCGCTGCAAGGGCGGAATCAGCCACGCGCCGGAGGAGTTTCTCGCCGCAGCGGACGCGCAGACCGCGGTATCCGTTCTGGTCGAATTTTTACGCAATTTTCAAACGATATGAGCATCATGACTGACAGGATTATTCGGGAAGAAATCACGCGCAGCGCCGAGGCGGCGCAGCGATTTTTAGGCGAACTGGTCCGGGTGCCGTCCGACAATCCCGCCGGGGATTGCGCGCCTCACGCCGAACATACCGCACGACTGCTGGAGGCTTTTGGCTTCAAGGTGGAACGCCACGTGGTGCCGGCGGAGACCGTGCGCGCCCATGGCATGGTCAGCGCCACCAACCTCATCGTCCGCCATCGCTTCGGGCCCGGCCCGACCATCGCATTGAACGCGCATGGAGATGTCGTGCCGCCCGGCACCGGGTGGAGCGTGGACCCGTACGGCGCCGTGATCAAAAATGGCTGGATGTATGGCCGCGGCGTCGCGGTTTCGAAATCGGACATCGCCACCTACGCCTTTGCGCTTGCCGCGTTGCGCGACAGCAAGGCGGCGCTTAACGGCACGGTCGAATTGCATATTACCTATGACGAGGAAACCGGCGGAGAAATCGGGCCGGGCTGGCTGCTGGCGCAGAACCTGACGAAGCCGGATCTGGCGATCGGCGCCGGTTTTTCCTACGCCGTCGTCAACGCGCATAATGGCTGTTTGCACCTGGAAGTGACCGTGAGCGGCAAATCCGCCCACGCCGCGATGCCCGCCACGGGCGCCGATGCGCTTGAGGCGACCAATGCGATCCTGACCGCTTTGTACCAATCCCGCGCCGCTTTGTCGCAAACCATCTCGGCGATTCCGGGCATCGGCACGCCGCAAATCACCGTGGGGCTGATCACAGGCGGCATCAACACCAATGTCGTTCCGGACCGCATCGTCTTCCGGCTGGACCGGCGGGTGATTCCGGATGAGGCCACCGGCGATGTCGAGACCAATTTGATCCGCGACATCCAACAGGCAGCGGCGCATTTCCCCGGCATCACGGTCGAGGCCAGGCGCATTCTGGCGGCTGACCCTCTGGTGCCGTCCCCGGGTGCGGCGCGCCTGACGGAACTTCTTTGCGCCCGGGCCAGCGAAATATTCGGTGAGCCCATCATTGTGAAAGGCGTGCCGCTTTACACCGATGCGCGCCATTACGCGGCCGCCGGCGTGCCCATCATCCTTTACGGCGCCGGCCCGCGCACGATCGAACTGGCCAACGCACACCGCGCGGACGAACGTTTGGAGCTTGCGGATCTGCGGCGCGCCACCGAAGTGATTGCGCTGACGATCTTCGACCTGTTGGCGCGGCAGGCGCCCTGAGAGGCTGCTAAGCTGCCTCGCTTTGTTGCGCGGGCCGCGCGGCGGCGAGCAGGTTCAGGCGGCGCCGGATGGAGGGGCCGATCGCGGTGGTCGGCATCGCCTCGATGAGGCGGCGTGTGTAGGCCTCGGCGGGAGACGTGAACAAATTCTCCGTCTCCGCGAGTTCCACGATGCGGCCTTGGCGCATGACCGCGACCCGGTCGGCGATGTGGCGCACGACCGCGAGATCGTGGGTGATGAACAGATAGGAAATGCCGAGCCGTTTCTGGAGGTCGCCGAGCAGGTTCAACACCTGCGCCTGGATCGAGACGTCGAGCGCCGAGACCGGCTCATCGCAGACAATGAGGTCCGGCTCTGCGGCCAGCGCCCGGGCGATGCCGATGCGCTGGCGCTGCCCGCCTGAGAATTCGTGCGGATAGCGCGCGGCATGCGCTTCCGTAAGGCCGACGAGGGAGAGGATCTCGGCGACGCGCTCCTTGCGTTCCGCCGCGCTGCCGGGGCGATGCAGCAGCAGCGGTTCCGCCACGATGGCGCCGACGGTCTGGCGCGGATTGAGCGAGGCGAAGGGATCCTGGAAGACGATCTGCATCCGGCGGCGGAACCGGCGGAGCGAGGCGCCGTCGAGCGTGGTGATGTCGACGCCGTCGAAGCGGATGGTGCCGGACGACGCATCGAGCAGGCGCAAGACCAGGCGCGCGGTGGTCGATTTGCCGCTGCCGGATTCGCCGACCAGGCCAAGCGTTTCGCCGCGTGCGAGCGTGAAGGAGACACCGTCGACCGCCTGGAGATGGCCGACCGTGCGGGGCATGAACAGGCCGCGCCGGATGGCAAAGCGACGGGACAGATTTTCGACCTCAAGGAGCGGTACGGTCATAGCGCGGCCTCCCGCTCGCCCAAAGAAAGCGCATCGAGCGGCGCTCGCCAGCAGGCGGCGGCATGATCTGCGCCAAAATCGCGGAAGGGTGGGCTATCGGCGACGCATCGCGCCTCGGCGAGCGCGCAACGCGGATGGAAGCGGCAGCCTTGCGGCATGGCGGCGGGGCTTGGCACGGTACCCTCGATCGCGAGCAGGCGCGCCCGGCGTGCGGTGAAACTCGGCGCGCTGCCCATCAGGCCGAGCGTATAAGGATGTTGCGCATCGGAAAATAACGTGGTTGCCGCGGCAAGTTCAACGACCCGGCCGGCATACATCACGGCCACTTTGTCCGCCATGCCGGCGACGAGGCCGAGATCGTGGCTGATGAGCAGCAGCGCCATGCCGGTTTCCGCTTGGAGTTCCCGCAGCAGGCCGAGGATTTCGTCCTGCACGGTCACGTCGAGCGCGGTGGTGGGTTCGTCCGCGATCAGGAGGTCGGGTTTGCAGGCCAATGCCATGGCGATCATCACGCGCTGGCGCTGGCCGCCGGAGAGCTGGTGCGGATAATCGTCGAACCGCCGGGCGGGATCGGGAAGCCGCACCCGCTCCAGCATGGCGACGGCTCGGGCGCGCTGGTCGCGGGCCGCCATGTGCGGCTCGTGGGCCGCCATCGCCTCGACGATTTGCGCGCCGATCGTATGCGCCGGGTTGAGGCTGGTCATCGGCTCCTGGAAGATCATGGCAATGCGCCGCCCCCGCAAGGCGCGCATCGCCGCCGGGGGGAGTTGCAGAAGATCCTGGCCGTCGAACATGATGGCGCCGCTGGCAACCCTGCCCGGCGGCGGAATGAGGCGCATGATCGAGAGGGAGAGCGCGGATTTGCCGGAGCCGGACTCTCCGACGATGGCGAGGGTGCGGCCACGCTCGATGGCGAGATCGATGCCGGCGACCGCCGCGAACTCGCCGGATGGCGTTGCAAACACAGTGCGGAGGCCTTCGATCCGGAGCAGCTCATTCATGACAACATCAGAAGGGGAAATGCAACTTTGGTCAAGCAGAGTTATTATATCGCTTGCGGTGCTATCAGCCCTCACTTACTGTGCCGTCACAGCGACAACAATTCACGTGACGGGACTGGATTCAATATGCGCCTTGCATCTCTAACGTTTGGTTTGCTTTCTGGACTTGCCGCTTCCGTCACCGCCCCCGCCGCCGCTTTCGCCGACCCGCCGAAGGTTCTGCATATCAGCTTGATCCAAGACCCCGACATTCTCGACCCCACGCTGAGCGGCAGCTATGTCGGGCGCATCGTGTTCGCCGGCATGTGCGACAAATTGTTCGATTTCGATCCCAGTCTGAACATCGTGCCGCAGCTCGCCATCGGCTATACTTATAAAGACCCAACCCACCTCATCATCAATCTACGGCCGGGCGTGCTGTTCCAGGATGGCGAGAAGCTCGATGCCAATGCGGTGAAATACACGTTGGAGCGCTATCTGACGATGCCGGGCAGCCTGCGGCGCGGCGAGATCAGCGTCGTGCAGTCCGTTGAGGTGATCGATCCGCTCACGGTCGAACTGGTACTGAAGGCGCCCGACTCGGCGCTTTTGGCGCAGCTTGCCGACCGCGCCGGCATCATCATCGCGCCGAAAGCCGCCGCGGCGGAAGGTGCGAAGTTCGGGTTGCACCCGGTCTGCGCCGGGCCGTTCAGCTTCGTTGAGCGGGTTCCCGAACAGAAGATCGTCCTGAAGAAATTTCCCGGCTACTGGGATGCGAAAGACATCCATTTCGACGAAGTCGATTATGTGCCGTTCGTCAATTCCGAAGTCGGCGTCGCCAATCTGCAGACCGGCCAGCTCGACATGCTGACCGGGATGCTGCCGAACGATGTCGCGACCATCAAGCGCGACCCGAAGCTGCGCGTGGAGAGCCAGACCTCGCTGGCCAATGTCGGCATCACCTTCAACGTGGCCAACGGGCCCGCGAGCCAATCGCCGATCGGGCAGAATGCGTCGCTGCGCCATGCCTTCGAGCTGGCGCTCGACCGCACGGCGCTGATCAATGTCGTGTATAATGGCCTCTATGCGCCGATCGCACAGGCCAATTCGCCGTCCTCACGCTTCTACGTGCCCTCGATCGTGCCGCCGGCAATGGATCTGGCGGCGGCGCAGAAACTCGTGGCGCAAAGCGGGGTCAAGACGCCGATCCCCGTGACGCTGCTGGTGCCGAACAGCCCGGACTTCCTGCAGGCCGCGCAAGTGATCCAGGCGATGGAGCAGCCCGCCGGCTTCGACGTGAAGATCCAGGCGATGGAATTCGCCTCCTCGCTCGCCACCGCGCGAGCCGGGAATTTCCAGGCCTATCTGATCCTGTGGTCCGGCCGCGCGGATGCGGACGGCAACATGTATTCCTTCCTGCATGACGGCTACGGCTTCAATTACGGACATTATGATAACCAGCAGGTGGATTCGCTGCTCGACCAGGCGCGGGTCGCGCAATCGGTCACGGACCGCACCGCGCTCTATGCCAAGGTTTGGGGCATCGAGCGCCAGGATCTCCCGATCCTGTATCTCTGGTCGCCCACCAACATCGTCGGCCTGAAGAAAACCTTGCTCGGCTTCCATCCGGTTCCGGACGGCATCGTTCGCCTCCAAGGCATGCACTTCGCCAGCTGAGACCGGCGCGATGCAAAGCTCGCTCGGCGCCAGGCTTCTGCAGATCATCCCGACGATGCTGCTGGTCAGTGTGATCGTGTTCGCCTTGCAGCATCTGCTGCCGGGCGATCCCGCCGTGATGCTCGCGGGGGATTCCGCGGGCGATCCGCATGTGGTGGCCCAGATCCGCGACCAGTTGCTGCTGAACCGCCCCATCGGAGACCAGTATCTGCATTGGCTCGTCGGCGTGCTGCACGGCAATCTCGGCTATAGCTGGGAACTCTCCGCCCCGGTGACCACGCTGCTTTTGCAAAAGCTCCCGGTCACGCTACAGCTTTCCGCGATGGCGTTCGTCATCGCGCTGGCCACCGGCATTCCGCTGGGCGTCATCTCCGCGGTCAAGAAAGGCACGCCTTTGGACTGGCTCGCCACCTCGGTGGGATTGTTCGGCCTGTCAGTGCCGAGCTTCTGGCTGGGCATCGTGCTGATCCTGCTGGTGTCGGTCGATCTCGGCTGGCTGCCGCCGTCCGGTTACGTGCCGCTGTCGCAGGACCCGCTGCAATCGCTCCGCACGACCATCATGCCGGCCTTCGTGCTCGGCAATGCGGTCGCGGCGATCATCATGCGCCATACACGAAGCGCGATGCTCGCGGCACTGCACCAGGATTATGTGCGCACCGCGCGGGCCAAGGGGCTGTCGGAAAGAGTTGTGGTATGGCGCCACGCGTTGCGCAACGCGCTGATCCCGGTGGTCACATTGGCCGGGCTGCAGCTTGGCACCTTGCTGTCCGGCGCCGTGTTGACCGAGCAGGTGTTCGATATTCCCGGCGTCGGAAAATTGGTGGTCGATGCGGTCTTCAACCGCGACTATCCGGTAATTCAGGGCGTGGTGCTCGTGACAGGCCTGCTCTATGTGCTGATCAACCTCATCACCGATATTCTCTATGCGGTGATCAACCCGAAGCTGCGCGGCGGATGACCGCGCTCGTGGCAGGCGCCAAGATGGCGCGCTTCAAATGGAAACGCCTGGCGCGGCATGGCTCCGGCCTGGCCGGCGCTGCACTGGTGGCGGCGTTTGTTCTCGCCGCGATCGGCGCACCGCTGATCGCGCCCTATGGCCCCGACATCACCAACTGGGCGGCGATCCGCAAGGCGCCTAGCATCGCGCACTGGTTCGGCACCGACGAAATCGGCCGCGACGAACTGTCGCGAATCATCTGGGGCGCGCGTGCGAGCCTGGAGGCGGGCGTGATCTCGGTGCTGATCGCCGGCGCCATCGGCGTGCCGGCGGGGCTGCTCGCGGGGTTTGCCCGCGGCTGGACCGATGCGATCTTGAGCCGGATCGTCGATGCCATGCTGGCGATCCCGTTCCTGATCCTCGCCATCGCGCTTGCCGCCTTCCTCGGCCCCAATTTGCGCGATGCGATGATCGCGATCGGCGTGAGCACGGCGCCGATGTTCATGCGCGTGGCCCGCGCTGCAACATTGGATATCATGACGCGCGACTATATCGAGGCGGCGCGGGCGGTCGGCAACCCGCCCTGGCGCATCGCGCTCCGGCACGTGGCGCCGAACATCGCGGCGCCGGTTCTGGTCCAGGCCAATCTCTCGATCGCCACCGCCATCATCGCCGAGGCCTCGCTGTCCTTTCTCGGACTCGGCGAGCAGCCGCCCACACCCTCCTGGGGCTCGATGCTGAACGCCGCGCAGCAATTTCTGACCCAGGCGCCGTGGCTCGCGATCTTTCCGGGGCTTGCGATCATCGCGGTCGTTCTCGCCTTCAACCTCACCGGCGATGCCTTGCACGACGCGCTGGATACGCGCCGCGGGAAGTAACCGTCCGGTCCAGCCTCCCCCTGCTGAGGGTTGTCGAATCTGAAGCGCAGGCCTCGCGGCAACGATTTGAACAGTGCCTTGAAAGATCGGCATTTTTTCGATCATTGCATTTTCGGCGTCTTTTCCCTGTTCCGTCAAGGGGTTTTACCCGGCTTCGCCGGCGCTTCGCGCCCTTGACGGAACAGGGAAAAGACGCAGACGCTCGGGATCGGAATAATGGCTGCGCGTATGCAGATCTCGGACTAGCGTTAATCATAGGCCAGAGCGAAAAGATCCTTCTCACACCGCGAACTCCGTGAATGTTCGACGGTACGGCCGATGATTCGAGGGTGAAAGCCCGATTCGAAACAGCTCGGCCCACGCGCATTCGCCGCGCGTGGGCCGAGCCTCGGAGCTACTCTTCCGTCGTTACTTCGTTGGCTGGCTCGCGAGCGGAAGGCGGCGTCCCGCCGTCACCGCGCTCACCACCACAAGCACCACCAAATTGACAAGCAACGCAACAATGCCGACGTTGAAATCCTTCACCACGTCCGGCAGGCCCGGCAGCAGCGTGCCGATTGTCTCATGCGTCAGCACGAGAAAAACGACGGTGCCGACGCCCGCGAGAATGCCGGCGAACGCGCCTTCCTTGGTGGCCGGATTCCGTGGCAGCAGGCTCGCGATCAGCGCCGGGAAAAGCTGCGTGACGAAATTATAGCCCATCAGCAACAAGGCGACGATGGTGCTGCTGCCCGAGATCGCGAAATAGCAGCCGATGACGGCAACCACCGGCACCAGAAATTTCGCCAGAAGCACCGTGGTCTCATCGCTCTGCCCGCCGCGCAACGGGGCGACGAAATTGCGCGCGAAGAGCGTGGCCGCGGACATCATGATCAGCGAACCCGGCACCAGAGCGGTGAGCACGCCGGCCGCACCGACAATGCCGACCACCCAGGGCGGAAACGCGGCGACGACGATCTTCAGCAGCGATATATTCGTCGCCGCCCCCTTCAGCCCCGGCACCACCAAAGCCGCGGTGAAACCGACGAAGAAGATCAGCAGCATCACCAGCTGGTAGAGCGGCAACACGATGGCGTTTTTGCGGAACACCGCTTCGTTGCGGGCAGTGTAACAGGCGCCGAACGTGTGCGGCCACATGAAGAAGCCAAGCGCCGTGAGCAAGGTGGTGGACACGAACCAAGAAAGGCTCTGCCCGTGCGCGGCAAAAGCCAGGAAACCGGGTTTCGCGACGTTCACCGCCGCAAACATGTTGCCGATGCCGCCATAGTAGTGAATCGGCAAATAAAAGCCGAGGAAGGCGGCGACGGAGATGATCATGATGTCCTTCGCCACCGCCGTCCAGGCCGAACCACGGATGCCGGAGATGACCACATAGAGTGTGACGACAACCGCGCCGATGATCATGGAGAGCGATTTCGACACCGCGCCGTAGCTCGCCGCCTGAACGATCACGCCAAGACCAGTGAACTGCAGCACGAGATAGGGCACCAGCGCGATGACGCCGACCAGCGCCACCAGCACGCCGAGCGCCGGGCTGTCATATTTACGCGCGAAAAAATCCGGCTGCGAGACCAGCTTGTGGCTGCGCGCATAGGTCCAGACTTTCGGCAGCATGAAATAGGAAATCACATAAGCGAGCGTGCCATAGGCGAGAATGTAATAAGCCGGCGCGCCAAGCCCGTACGCATAGCCGGAGGCACCGAGAAAGGTGAAGGTGGTGTAGATTTCGCCGGCGAGCAGCAGGAAGACCAGCAGCGCGCCGAAACGGCGGCCGCCCACCGTCCATTGCTCCAGGCTCATCTCGTGCCGAGAACGTGCCACGATGCCCAGCACCAGAGCGAAAACCGTCGCAATCGCGATCAGGACCAAGGCAATGTTCATCTTGCATCCTCCTTGTCGGTGAGCCGCACCGGATCGAACCAATAAAGCACAGCCATGATCGCCGAGGTGAGGAACACCCAGATCGTAATCCAGCCGAGAATGAACGGCATACCGAGAATGAACGGCGTGACGCTGTTGTGCAGGATGGGACCGGCAAACATGCCGATGAAGGGGATGATCGCGAGCCAACTGGTCGGTTTCATGACATCTCTCCGCACTGCCGGCGGTGCGCCGTGAGGACGGCACCGGCAGTCATTGCGGAAACATGGCACATCGCGTGACCGGAGCAAGCACAAAAGAGGCATTATTCTCATCGCCGCGACGTGACGAGCTTAAAAAAACGTCATACGGCGACAAATTTTTCATTTTGTGATCGCGAATAGGCCCGCCGGCGCATTTACGCCGATAAAGCGGGCGCCATACGATGATTTGTCGCCTGTTCATAGTCATAGGCCAGAGCGAGCAGATCCGCCTCGTCCCATAATTTCCCAACGAACACGAGGTTGAACGGCGCGCCGGAGGCGTAATAACCCGCTGGAACCGTCACCACCGGCACGCCGGCGATGTTGATCTCGCTCACGGTGGTTTCGTGGATGACGCCATGGCTGTTCAGCAATGGAAGCTCGTTACGCATCTGCGGGAACACCAGCCCGTCGAGCCGATGCCGGGCGAACACCGCCTCGATGATGTCGAGATACGCCTCCCGCGCGCCCAAAAACGCCGTCAGCGGCGGCGGCACGGTCGGATGCTGCCTGGAAAACGCGGTTTCCGGCAGATAGTTCATATAGGCCAGCACACCGGCAGGACCGTAGGGATCCTCGGACTTCGTGATTTCCGCAAGGGCTTTATAATCCTTGACCGCAGCGGAAGGCCCCAGGCGCCGCAGATACAGCTCCATGTCATAGGGGCAGCATTCCATGCCGCGCGCATCGTAATAATGTGTGTCGGAATACGGCTTGCTGATCGCCGCAAAATTGCTGCCCGCGAACGGGTCTTCCAGCAGCGTGGCGCCGCGCGCCGCGATCTCATTTTGCGCGCGTTCATAGAGGGCGGCGCATTCCGCGGAGAGCGCGCGGTTGCGCCAGCCCGAGCCATAAAGCCCAAGCCTCTTGCCCTGGAGCGCCGTGGCGCTGAGCTTGGCGGCATATCCACCCTTCGGACGCTTGCCGATGCCGGCCACGGTTTTCGGATCTTCCGCGCTGTAGCCGGCAAGAACATCCAGCGTCAGGGCCGCGTCGCGCACGCAACGGGCGATGGGCCCGACCACATCGCGCGTGGAGCCGGCCAAAGGCACCACGCCGGCATTGGGCACCAGGGCGAAAGTCGGCTTGATGCCGACCAGCGCCTGCGCGGAAGCGGGGTTCTGGATGGAGCCGCCCGTTTCTTCCGCCAGGCCCAGCACGGCCATGCTGGCCGCCACCGCGGTGGCGGTGCCCGCCGTGCTGCCGCCGGGCATGCGGTCCGGCGCGGCGGCGTTCAGCGTCGGCCCGGCCCAGCTATTGCTGGCATGGGTGCCGGTGGCGCTGAGGATGGGGACGTTGGTCTTGCCGAGAATGACACAGCCCGCCGCCTTCATGCGCGCCACCACGGGCGAGTCCGTCTCCGGGATCAGATCCACCCCGCCCGCCTTGGCGGACAGGAAATGCCAGCCCGCCGTGGTGGGCAGGCCCGCCATATCCATCGTGTCCTTGATCACCACCGGCACGCCGGCCAGCGGCCCCAGCGCCTCGCCGGCGGCGCGGCTTCGGTCGATCGCGCGCGCCTCGTCCAGAGCGGCCGGGTTCATGGTGATGATGGCGTTATAGCGCGGATTATAGGCGGCGATGCGCTTCAGGAAGGCTTGCGTGAGTTCCTCCGCGGTCACGCCGCGCGCGAACGCCGCTTCGGCCCCCTCCAAAGTCATTTCGACGAGATCGGACTCGGTGAGCACTGCCATGATCTGCTTGCCTTTTTCGGTGTTACGAGAGGGTCGCGCGGCGCGCGTTCAGGCGAAAATCTTTTCCACCGCGGCGCCCAGACTCATCAGATGCTGGTCGCGCCCGGGGGAGGCCGCCAGCATCAGCCCCACCGGGGCCTCGCCGCGCCGGTGGATCGGCAATGACAAACCGCACCCGTCCATCAAATTCACCACCGCGTTGTTGCGCAGCGCCAGAAGGTTGAGGCGGGTGAAATCCTCGTCGCGCGCGACCTCCGCGAGACGCGGCGCGAGGATCGGCGAAGTCGGCATCAGCAGCGCGTCGAACGCCGCCATGCGAAGCTGCATTTTTTCGATGAAGCCGGCGCGCGCCTGCAACAGGCGGATATAGTCGGCCGCGCTCTGTTCCGCGCCGCGCATGATTCGCGCCAGCACGCGCGGGTCGTAATCCTTGGCCCCCGTGGCGATGAAGCCTTCATGCCAGGCATAGGCCTCGGCGGCCGAGAAGCCGCCTTTATGCGCCAGCGCCGTCAGCGCCTCGGCGAATTCCGGCACGGCGATTTCCTGCACCCGCGCCCCGGCGGCGGAGAGGCGCGACAGCGCCGCCTCGAACGCGGCGGCCACTTGCGCCTCCATCCCGTCGCGCACCAGCCGGTCCGGCACGGCGAAATTCCGTCCGGCCACGCCCTCCGGCGCCAGGCGCGGCGGCGCACTTTGCGCCAGAACAGCATCGAGGATCGCGCAGCAGGAGACCGAGCGCGCCAGTGGGCCGATCGAATCCAAATTCGAGGAGAGCGGCACCGCCCCCTGCAGCGGCACGCGCCTTGCCGTCGGCTTGTAACCGACCAGCCCGTTGAACGCCGCCGGAATGCGGCAGGAGCCGCCGGTATCGGTGCCGATCGCGCCATGCGCCATGCCGTCCGCGACCGAGACCGCGGCGCCGGAGGACGATCCGCCCGGCACGCGGCCGCTCTCCCGGTCCCAGGCCGAGAGCGGCGTGCCGTAATGCGGGTTCAGGCCGAGACCGGAAAACGCGAACTCGCTCATATTGGTGCGGCCGATCAGCACGAAGCCCGCCCGGCGCAGCCGCGCCATCGAAGGCGCATCCGCCGCCGCCGGCGGCCTGCCCACGAAAATTTTCGAGCCGGCCGTCGTGACCTCGCCTTCGAGGTCGAACAGATCCTTCACTGAGATCGGAATGCCGGCATAGGGCGACGGCGCCGCATTGGCCTTGCGCAACCGGTCCTGCGCTTCGGCCGCCGCTAACGCCTTGTCAGGATCGACCGCGATGAACGCGCGATGCCCCTGCCCGGCCGGATCGGCGATCCGGCCTAAGCACTCTTCCGTCAACTGTCGGCTGGTCATGCGCCCGGCGGCAAGGCCGGCGGCGAGCTCATCGAGCGTGGGGAAATTCATGTCCATGGACGAGCTCCGCATCATTGCCCCGGCAACTCACCGCAATTTTCCGCGCGGCGCAATGCATGCGGCTCGGCTACCCGGCGAATTGGAAATATTTTATTCAGAACCTTCCGCGTTCCCGCAGAAAATAAGGATATTTTTTCATCATTGATTCAATTTTTGCTCTGTTATTTAGCATGTATCGTCTGATAGTGCGATATTTACCATCATTTATCGTTGATGATCCGGCACTTCGTTGGCACGCTGGCCGCCGACTGGACATCGTTGCCATCGGACCCGCCCGTTCACATCCCTCGTGGCGTCGGCCGCCAACCTGGAGCGCTCTATATGTCGCTGACAACCGCCAAACCGGAAAACTGGTATTCGCGCCTGATCAAGAACGAGCAGGTGGAAGATTATTCGCTGCGCTACGCCCCCGCCGCGTTCCGGCGCTGGTCGCCGGCCATCGTCGCCTCGGCCGGGCTTGGCGCCTCCGCGGCTTTGTTTCCCTTCGCCATCAGCGCCGTGCTCACCAACGCCTCGGGCAGCGCCAATGCTCTGATCGGCAACCTGATCGCCGTGTTTTTCTGCGTGGTCACCGGCATCCCCATTGCCCGCGACATCGCCAAATACAATCTCGACATGGACCTGCTGACGCGCGGCGCGGGGTTCGGCTATCTCGGCTCGACGATCACCTCGCTGATCTACGCCACCTTCACCTTCATCTATTTCGCCTTTGAAGGCTCGATCATGGGCCAGGGCCTGAGCGGTACGTTCGGCATTCCGCTCTGGTTCTCCTACGCCATCGTCGCCGTCGTCATCATCCCGATGGTCACGTTCGGCATGTCCTTCCTGGCAAAGTTCCAGGCCTGGAGCTGGCCGATCTGGGCGGCACTGCTGGCACTTCCCGCCGCCTATGTCGCCGGCCTTGGGCATCACAGCACTGCCGCCTGGTTCGGCTATGGCGGCCTCTCCGGCAAACCCTCCGCCGGCGGGCTGATCAACATCTCCTCCATCGGCCTGGCCGCGGCGGCACTGATGTCGCTGCTGGCGCAGATCGGCGAGCAGGCAGATTATGTTCGCTTCATGCCGGACGGCAGCGCCGCGCCGCGCGGCGCGCTGAAATTCTGGACCTTCATGTCGGGCCCTGGCTGGGCGCTGGTGTTTCTCGTCACCTTCACGCTCGGCTCCTACCTCGCCTCCTATGCTGCGCCGCATATCGGCGCCGCCAGCAACGAGCCGTTCCAGACCTTCGTGTATATCTACGATCGCTTCCTGCCGCATTGGCTCGGCCTGACCTGCGCGTTCTTCCTGGTCGTGGTGGCGCAGGCGAAGATCAACGTCACCAACGCCTATTCCGGCTCGCTCTCCTGGTCGAATTTCTTCTCGCGCATCCTGCACCGCCATTATGGGCGCTTCACCTGGCTGCTGCTGCAGATCGGCATCGGCCTGGTGCTGATGGAGGCGAGCGTGTTCAAGGAGATGGCGGCGCTGCTTGGCTTCTATTCCAATGTCGCGGTCGCCTGGATCACCGCGGTGTTCGCCGATCTCACCATCAACCGGAAACTTCTGAAAATCGGCCCGTCCTGGATCGAGTTCCGCCGCGGCTATTTGTATGATTTCAACCCGGTCGGCTTCGGCTCGATGATCATCGCCTCGGCATTGTCCATCGCCGCCTATTTCGGCGCGTTCGGGCCGCTGCTCGCCGCGTATTCCCCCTTCGTCTCGGTGCTGGTCGCGCTGATCGCCACGCCGGCCATCGCGATCCTCACCAAGGGCAAATATTATCTCAAGCGCACGCCGGAACAGAACGTCGCCAGCACCAGCCGCGGCACGCTCACCTGCAGCGTCTGCGCCAGCGACTTCGAAGCCTTCGACAGCGTGCATTGCCCCTTCCATAAAGGCAGCGTGTGCTCGCTCTGCTGCACCATCGAATCGAGTTGCGGCGACCTGTGCAAGGCCTAGCGCGCAGCGGGTTATTTTCAGGGCGGATCGACCGGTGGCGCGGCAAAGCCCGCCACCATCCGGCCAGAAAGGCCGCCTCGGGAAACGTGTGGTTACTTAACGCGCCGCGTCGGCTTCACGCGCCATGCTGCCGCAAGACCCGGGCAAGCCTGGCGAACGAAGATGCGATTTCTGCCTCCGTGACGCAGCCATAGCCCAGCAGCAGGCCGCGTTGCGGGTCCGCGTCATGGCCATAATACCGGCTGAGCGGCCGCACCACGATTCCGGCCGCCAATGCCGTGCGGGCGACGGCCATGTCGTCGATGTCCGCGGGCAGGCGCAGCACCAGATGCAGGCCCGCATTGTCGCCCAGGATTTCGAGCTGGTCGCCGAATTCTTGCGCCACCGCGCCGAGCAGACAATGCCGCCGCCGCGCGTAGAGACCGCGCATGCGCCTTATATGCGCGCTCAAATGCCCCTCGGCGATGAAGTCGGCCAGGATCGCCTGTTGCTGAAGCTGGCCCTCCCGGTAAAGCTCTGCGGACCCCCGGGCGAAGGCCTCGGCAAGCCCCGGCGGGGCCACGATGAAACCGAGCCGCAGGCCGGGAAAGAGCGTCTTGCTGAAACTGCCGACATAGACCACGAGCCCATCGCCATCGAGTCCCTGCAGGCAGGGAATGGGCCGCGTGCCGTAACGGAATTCGCTGTCGTAATCGTCCTCGATGATCCAGCTACGGTTCTGCCGGCAATATTCCAACAATGCCTGCCGACGTGCCAGGCTCATGACCATGCCCAGAGGATATTGGTGCGACGGGGTCGCGATCACCAGCTTGGGCACGGGCAAGGCGGCGCCCGCCGACCAGTTCAGGCCCTCCGTGTCTACGGGGGCGGCATGCAGCGCCAACCCCAGCGATTGCAACGAGCTGCGCAGCCCCCAATAGCAAGGCTGTTCGAGCCACACATTGTCGCCCGGGTCCGCGAGCAGGCGGGCGGTGAGATCCATGGATTGATGGGTGCCGGTGGTGACGATGATCTGCTCCGGCTCGCACCGCACGGAACGCGCCGCGCGCAAATGCGCCGCCAGCGCCACGCGCAAGGCAGGCAAACCGCCGGCCGGCGCATAACTCAGCCGCTCGGCGATCGGCCGGCGCCAATGGCGGTTGTGCAGCCGGGTCCAGATCTGCGCGGGAAATTCGGTCACGTCCGGGACGCCGGGCATGAAGGCGCCCCATTGGACCGACGAAAAGCGCGCACCGCGGACCAAGGCCTGGCCGCGCCGGGACAGTTCAGGCGCTTTGCGGCCAGGCGGCGGATGAGGGGGACGAGTGTCGTCATCGGCACCGGGCGGCTCGACCATGAGATCGACCGACAGATCGGCCACGAAGGTGCCGCTGCCATGCCGGCCTTCCAGACAGCCCTGGGCGCGTAGATTCTCGTAAACCTCGATCACGGTGTTCCGCGCGACCCCCAGCTCCTTTGCCAGCAGGCGGCTCGACGGAAGCTTAGCGCCGGCCGGCAGATGGCCCTGCAGAACCGCGCCGAGCAGAAGGCTATGAAGCTGGCGATAAAGCGGCGGCCCACGATCGCGGTCCAGACGTTCGAGCAACCAGTCAGAGAGGGCAATCGTGGTCATCGCAGCGCGTCCCAACTTGATCGGTATCGATACGCATAGTGGTACCATTATTTTTATTCAGGTGGATCTGTTTTGTTGGTCCACATTGTTCGATTCTGAGGCACCCGGACTCGCGTGACTTCATTCCCATGCACGATGTCACCGTGCGCTTGCGAAAGAGAAAAACATGCTGCCGAGCGCCACTGCCTCCCAGGCACCGTCCGACCAGGAATTCTTCAGCGGCACCAACGCGGCATGGGAGGCACGCCGACAGGCCGCCACCCCGCGCGGCGTGAGCGTGCTCGAGAGCTTCTATCCGGCCCGCGCCGCGAACGCCGAGATCTGGGACATCGAAGGACGCCGCTACATCGACTTCGCCAGCGGCATCGCGGTGCTCAATACCGGCCATTGCCACCCGCGCATCATCGCCGCCGTCACGGCACAGCTCGCGCGCTTCACCCACACCGCCTACCAGGTGGTGCCCTATGCCTCCTATGTAGCGCTTGCGGAGAAGATCAATCGCCGGTCACCGGGCGGCTGGGCCAAGAAAACAATTTTCCTCAGCACCGGCGCCGAAGCCGTGGAAAACGCCATCAAGATCGCCCGAGCGGCCACGGGGCGGCCCGGTGTGATCGCGTTCGACGGCGGCTTCCACGGACGCACTTTCTTCAGCATGGCGCTGACCGGCAAGGTCGTACCCTATAAAACGGGGTTCGGCCCCTTTCCCGGCGACGTGTTCCACGCGCCGTTCCCCAACGAGATCCATGGGGTCGGCGTCGAGGATGGCCTGAACCACATCCGCCGGCTGTTCAGGACCGATATCGATCCCAAGCGGGTCGCAGCCTTCATCTTCGAGCCGGTTCAGGGCGAAGGCGGATTCTACCCGATGCCCGAGGCGTTCGTCCGCGGGCTGCGCACGATTGCCGATGAGCATGGCATTCTGCTCATCGCCGACGAGATCCAGGCGGGGTTCGCCCGTACCGGCAAGCTGTTCGCATCTTCCCATCACGATGTCCCCATCGATCTGATGACGTTCGCCAAGAGCGTCGCCGCCGGCCTGCCGCTGGCCGGGGTGGTCGGCCGCGCCGAGATCATGGATGAAGCCGCGCCGGGCGGGCTGGGCGGCACCTATGCCGGCAATCCGCTCGCCATCGCGGCGGCTCACGCGGTTCTGGACGTCATCGACGACGAGCGGCTGGAGGCGCGCGCCATCACGCTGGGCGACCGGCTGAAGGATCGCCTCAACGCGCTGCGGGCGTGGATCCCCGTCCTTGCCGACGTGCGTGGCCCGGGCAGCATGGTCGGCGCCGAATTCATCGACCCCGCCACCGGCGAGCCGTTGCCGGCCTTCGCCAAACAGGTTCAGTCCCTGGCCCTGGAGCGCGGGCTGATTCTCCTGACCTGCGGCGTCTACGGCAATGTCATTCGCTTTCTCTATCCGCTCACCATACCGGACGCGGTTTTCGACGAGGCGCTCGGCAGTCTCGAAGAGGCCTTGCTGAAGGCGTGAGCCGCGTGGCGCGGGGCAATTTTCGAGGCTCTAGACCATGACTTTGCTCGGTTCGCCCCGACATTGATGGATCATCATTCTTTCGATCATTGCATTTTCCGCGCGTTTTCTGCGTTCAGTCAAGGGCGCGAAGCGCCGCCGAAGGCGGTAAACCCTTGACTGAACGCAGAAAACGCGAAGATGCTCAGGATCGAAACAATGACGAATTGTATGACGATCGGGGACGACCTGGCGAGGATTAAAACCCCGTGGCGCGCATCTGCTCCGGCGAGGCGCCGAACCATCTTTTGCAGGCGCGGCTGAACGGGCTGAGTTCGGCATAGCCCAGAAGCTGAGCGATGCAGGAAATGCTCAAATGCGGCTGGCGGAGATAGCTCTCGGCCAGACAACGCCGCACCTCCTGGACCGCGCCGGCATAGGTCAGCCCGGTCTCGCCCAGACGGCGTTGCAGCGTCCAGCGCGCCACCCCCAGCGATGCGGCGACATCCTCGATCGGCGGCGCGCCTTCGGGCAGGCGGGAGCGGATTTCCGCCCGCACGCGGTCGGGCAGCGGCGCCACGCCGTGCGGCGAACGGCGCAGAAACGCCTCCGCCAGCCGGCGGGAAAAGGCGGCCGCATCCGCGCCCGGCATCGGCCGGCGCAAATCGCCGGGGCGGAAGATCAGCGCGTTCGTGCGCTGGCCGAAAAACACCGGGGCATTGAAGGTGGCCGCATGCGCCGCCCGTTCGCCCGGTTCGGGATGTTCAAAATGCACTTCCTCAAGCGCAAAGCCCGGCCCGTAGGCCTGGCGCAGCAGGTTCTGGAACATCGCCAGGCTCAATTCCGCATCCTGCCGCCGGTCGAAAATCCGCCAGTCGAGAATCCGGTATTCCAGCCGCAGCAGCCCGGTTTCGGCCACCAGCCTCACCTCGCTCGCTCCCTGATGCAGCGGGAACAGATCGGCGAATTGGCGCAGCGCCATGCCGATGCTGGGGGCGGCCAGCGCGATATTCCCGACCAGCCCATGGCAGGAGGCCGGAAATTGGCGCCCATAGCGGAGGCCGAAATCGTCCTGGCCGGAAACCAAAGCGGCGCGTTGCATCATCTCGACATAGGCGGCGAGCGAAATGCTGCCCTCGGTAGCTTCATCCAGCTGCCCGGCATCGATCCCCGCCGGACCCATGATACGGTCCGCATCGGCTCCCGCTTGCGCGAGGAACGGCAATAACCCGGCGGTGGCCACCCGGGCCACCCTTGCCGTTTGGCTCATTGCTAAAAACTCCACCTCGTTTTGCGGTGTGAGTCGTTTTTCCCTGTAAATAATGTCTAGGCGGTGCCGGACTAGCGCGCAACCCTGCCGGACTCGCCGATCAGCTTCTGCGACAGCAGCACAGGGATCGCGGTGAACACGATGATCGCGAACACGACCACATTCACCTCCGGCAATTTCTGCCCCAGGCGGATGGCCCCGAAGATCCAGAGCGGCAGCGTGTTCTGCGCCCCGGCGGTGAACGTGGTCACGATCACCTCATCGAAGGAGAGGGCGAAGGCGAGCAGCGCCCCGGCGCCGATCGCGCTCGCCATCAGCGGCATCTGCACCCGACGGAAGGTGAGGAAGGCATCCGCGCCGAGGTCGGCCGAAGCCTCGGTCAGCGAGCGCGGCATGCGCCGCAGCCGGGCGATGACGTTGTTGTACACGATCACGACGCAAAAGGTCGCGTGCCCGGCCACGATCGTCCAATAAGAGAGATTCACGCCCCAGAAGGCGAAATACGCCGCCAGCGCCATGCCGGTGAGAATGCCGGGCAAGGCGATCGGCAGCACGGCGATGAAGCTCACCACCTCGCGGCTGGCCGATTTCATGCGCGCCACCGCCATTGCCGCCAGCGTGCCGAGCACGATGGCGAGGATGGTCGCCACCCCCGCAACCTCCACCGAGAGCAAAAGCGCGGCGCGCACTTCTTCGTCGTTCCAGGTATCGGCAAACCAATGTACGGCAAAGCCGGTGATCGGCCAGGACGGGATGGGGGCCGCCGAAAACGCATAGACGATGATGATCGCGACGGGGATGAACAGGAACGCCAATGTGGCCGCCACGGCGGCCCAGATCAGGGACCTAGAGTGCATCGAACGCCCCCAGTTTGCGGGCCAGCAGCAGAAACATCGCCATCACGCCCAGCGGCAGCACGGCATAAGCCGCGGCGAATGGAATGTTATTGGTCACGCCGACATTGGCGTACACGACATTGCCGATGAAATCCGAGCCTTCGCCGCCCACCAGCATCGGCGTCACATAATCGCCGAGGGTCAGCGAGAACGTGAAGATCGCCCCGGCCACCATGCCGGGCAGAGCCATGGGCAGAATCACGCGGCGGAAGGTGACCAGCCCGTGCGCGCCGAGATCGGCCGAGGCTTCGAGCAGGCTCGGCGGAATGCGCTCCACCGACGCCGCGACGGGGAGAATCATGAAAGGCAGCCATAGATACGAGAACACGATCCACATGGCCCAATTGCTGTAGCCGATATGCAGGCCGGGCAGCCCGATTTCCGTCAGCGCCCAGTTCAGCACGCCGTCATGCGCGAGAATCAGGCGCCATGCGTAAACACGGGCCAGATAGCTCGACCAGAGCGGCACCAGCACCGCCGCCATCAGCGCCGCGCGCAGCTTCGGGCCGGCCAGGCGCACCATCGCATAAGCCATCGGCCAGGCGAGCACGACATCGGTCAGCGTTACGGAAGCGGCGATGCCGATCGTTCGCAACCCGATCTTGGTATAGACGGGGGCCGACAAAAGCTGCTGGAAATTGGTGAAAGAGAAGCCCGGAATCAGATTGCCGCTGAGGCTGTCCACCGTCCAGAAGGCGGTGACGAGAAGCGCCCCGATCGCGGCCAGATACAAACACGCGAACCAGATGCCCGGCAGGCCGAGCAGGGCGGCATTCGCCGCCCCCTCATGCCGCCAGCCGAAGGCCGAGAGAAAACGCTGCATCCTCAGCCCTTGACGTTCTGCCATTCGCGCTGCCAGGCGGAATAGTCGAGGCAGTCATTCTTGCCGTTGTCGCACGTGGTGAGCGGGGTCTTCCAGAACTTGATGCGGTCGAAATACGAGGCCGGCGCATTGGCGTGATATTGCGCGCAGGCGCCGGGCTGCTGAGCGTCCATTTCCCGGCAGGCCAGGGTGTTGGCCGGCGTCTCGCCGAAATAGATCGCCTGCTGAGCCTGCACTTTCGGCGTCGTCACCCAGTTGATCCACTCATAGGCGCAGTTCACATGCTTGGCCTTCGCCGCGATCATCCAGGTATCGGCCCAGCCCGTCGCCCCCTCGGCGGGGATGGTGTCGGCCACCGCCACTTTCGCGGCCTGCAGCGTGTTGGTCTGGTACGGCCAGGCCGCGCCCACCACCGCGTCGCCGGAGGTGAAGAGCTGGATCTCATCCGAGGCCAGCGCCCAGTATTTCTTGATCAGCTTGGCCTGCGACTTCAGCAGCGTCACCACCGCATTCATCTGCGTCTGGTTCAGCTCATACGGGTCGGTGATGCCGAGCGTCGGCTGGGTCTTCGAGAGATACAAAGCCGCGTCCGCGATCTGGATCGGGTTGTCCGGCACGGTGATCGCGCCTTTGTATTGCGGGTTATAGATCACGGACCACGAGGTCGGCGCGCTGGGGAAAGTCTTGGTGCTGTAAAGCAGCGTGTTCGGGCCCCATTCATAGGAGACGCCGTAATGCACCCCGTGCACGGTGTTGAAAGCCGGGCTCTTCAACTGCGGAATGAAATTCTTCCAGGCCGGGATCAGCGCCATGTTGATGGGCTGCACGTTATGCCCGTAGATCAGGCGTAGCGTCGCGTCGCCGGAGGCCGAGACCACGTCGTACTGGCTGCCGCCGCCCGAGCGCATCAGCGCCACCATTTCGTCCGAGGAGCCGGCATATTTCGCGTTCACCTGACAACCCGTGGCGGCCTCGAACGGCTTCACCCAGTCATCCTGGGCGTAGCCCTCCCAGGCGACGACGTTGAGCACGCCTTCGCCCTTGCCGATCGCCTGCAACGGCTGGAGCGCCGCCGCGCCCTGCATGAACGGCAGCGAGATGGACAGGCCGAGGACGGCCCGCGCCAGGTTCTTTTTCAAAACATTTCTCATATTGCTCTCCCTTTATTTTTCGATATCTCTTGCCGCCGCACGCGGCCATGCCGCCAGCACGGCATCCCCCACGCCCAAGCGCAGGCGTTCGCCCACGGGCAGCCTATTGCTTTCCATCACCGACAGCACGGTCCCCGCGGCCAACGCCACATGATAACGCGTGACCGCGCCCAGATAGATGGCCTCGCGCACGATCCCGTTACGTGTCTCATACCCGTCGGGGGCTGTGGCGCCGGGGGCGAGGAGCGTGATTTTTTCCGGCCGCAGCAGCCTGTTCCCACCCAGCAAGTTGGAGCTGCCGACGAAATCCGCGACAAAGGCCGAAGCCGGGCGTTCATAAAGGTCGAACGCGGTGCCGATCTGCTCGATCTTTCCCTGCGAGAACACGGCGATGCGGTCGCTCATGGACAGCGCCTCATCCTGGTCATGCGTCACGTAGATGAAGGTGATGCCGGTGTCATGCTGCAGGCGCTTCAGTTCGGCCTGCATCTGATGGCGCAATTTGAGGTCCAGCGCGCCGAGCGGCTCATCGAGCAGCAGCACGCGCGGCTTGTTCACCATCGCCCGCGCCAGAGCCACGCGCTGGCGCTGGCCGCCGGAAAGCTGGGCCGGCTTGCGCCCGCCGAATTCCGCCAACCGCACGGCGGCCAGGGCCTTCTCCGCCTCGCCATGGGCGGCGGCTTTGGCCATTTTCTTGGCGCGCAGTCCGTAGGCGACATTCTCGATCAACGTGAGGTGCGGGAACAGCGCGTAATCCTGGAACACGGTGTTCACGGCGCGGGCGAAAGGCGGAAGAGCCGCCACATCCGCGCCATCCAGGAGAATCCGCCCCTGGTCCGGCCGCTCGAAGCCTGCGATCAGGCGCAACGTCGTCGTCTTGCCCGAGCCGGACGGCCCAAGCAGGGTAAAAAACTCCCCCGCATTCACGGTCAGGTCGAGCTGCGCCAGGGCGACAGCGCCGCCATAGGATTTCGCGACGCTCTCAAGCTGCACGATGGGCTGATTACCGGTAGCCAAGCCAATCCCCCTCCAATGTCTCCGATTACGCTGGCACGGTTTGGCACGATGCTGGTTGACCGTGGAACACAAGCCGCGTTGTGTTCCACGGTCAACCGCGCCGTACAGCAAAAAGCGGATAACCATGCCTCATCCGGAGGAGTGACCATGTTGAACAACCTGAAATTCTATATTGACGGTGCCTGGGTGGATCCGGTGGTGCCGAACACGATCCAAGTCATCGACCCGTCCACCGAGGAAGCTTTCACGGAAATCTCCGGCGGGTCGGCCGCCGATGTCGACAAGGCCGTGGCCGCCGCCAAGGCGGCCTTCAAGACCTTCTCAAAAACCAGCAAGCAATACCGGCTGGAGCTGCTGAAGCGGTGCCTGGAAATCTATAACCGCCGTTACGACTACATCGCCGAGGCCTGCACCCGCGAAATGGGTGCCCCCATCGGCTTCTCCAAGGAGGTCCAGGTGTTCGTCGGCCAGGGGCATTTCCAGGCGCTGATCGACAAGCTGGAAACCTTCGAATTCTTCGAAACCCGCGGGACCACCCGCGTCGTTCTGGAGCCGATCGGCGTTTGCGGCCTCATCACCCCCTGGAACTGGCCGCTGAACCAGATCGTCTGCAAGGTCGCCCCGGCGCTCGCCGCCGGTTGCACGATGGTCCTGAAGCCGTCCGAGATCGCGCCACTGAATGCGCTCATCTTCGCCGAGATCATGCATGAGGCCGGGGTGCCGAAAGGCGTGTTCAACCTGGTCAACGGCACCGGCCCGGAGGTCGGGCAAAAGCTGGCCGAGCACCGCGACATCGACATGATGTCCTTCACCGGTTCAACACGCGCCGGCATCATCGTCGCCAAGGCGGCGGCGGATACCGTGAAGCGCGTGGCACAGGAGCTGGGCGGAAAATCCGCGAACATCCTGCTTCCCGATGTCGACCTGGACGAGGCGGTGCGCAAAGGCATCGGCGCCTGCTTCATCAATTCCGGCCAGTCTTGCGACGCCGCGACCCGCATGCTGGTGCCGCGCGATCTGCACGACCAGGCCGTGGCGATCGCCGCCGACGAAGCCGCCGCCCAAGTCACCGGCGATCCCTGGGCCGAAGGCACGAATCTCGGCCCGCTGGTCAGCCAGATGCAATGGGACAAGGTGCAGCGCCTGATCAAGGCGGGCATCGACGAAGGCGCCACGCTGGCCTGCGGCGGGCTCGGCCGGCCCGCCGGGCTGAACAAGGGCTATTATGCCCAGCCGACCGTGTTCGGGAACGTGAAGCCGGGCATGACCATCGAGCGCGAGGAAATCTTCGGGCCGGTGCTCTCGATCATCCCCTATGACAGCGTGGCGCAGGCGATCGAGATCGCCAACGATACGGTCTACGGCCTCGCCGCCTATGTTCAGAGCCGGGATCTACTCCAGGCCCGCGCGGTGGCGGCCGAGATGCGCGCGGGCAGCGTGTACGTGAACTACCCGGATATCGACTTCACCGCCCCGTTCGGCGGCTACAAGCAATCCGGCAACGGGCGCGAATATGCCGATTTCGCGCTGCACGATTTCTTGGAGATCAAGGGCATCGTCGGCTACGGCAACTGAATCGTCCGCCGAAAGGAAACCGCGCCGGGGAAACCCCGGCGCGTCTCCTGACTGCCAGCCCATGGCCTGGGCGCGCAAAGCAGTTAGCTGATTTGCGAGCACAGTGCTGAGAATTTTAAAATCGAGAAAATCTGTCGCATAGGCCGAGGCGCGCCCCGAAAAACGGGCAAGCATGGCCGTGTGTCAACGACCACTCCGTTAGGGGGTGTTATTTAAGGCTGTCACGGTGCGCCTCTTGGCACGGCCATGTGCCCGGCCTGTGATGCGGCATCGTTGTGCACCGCGCATCGTTTCACCTGATTTCGACGCGAGCACGCCTCTCATGACGAGGTTTTTCCAACCTGTCGCTTTGTCAGTTTCACGTCAGCCTACCCGGCTATGTATCGCGGAGATTTAAATTGTTTCTCCGGAGTTAAAGTGCCCATCATCGATCGATGTCGTGAAATCACTCCCCTGTTCCCGGGTCAAAGCGTGGAGTTTGGGAACAATCGGAAATGTTAGCCTCAAAAATTCGTATGATCTTTGGATTGGCGCCTGTCGTTTCGCTTCTCAGTGGCTGCGCGGCACCGGGTCCGGCTGGCGTCAGCGCAACAGCCCCAAGCCGCAGTGCTGCCGTCGTCGTCACAGGTTCCATGCCGGGATATACAGATCGAGACCTGGCGCGGATGGTAAGTTCGTGCGTCGCTTCACCGACCTTATCGAGAACCACGGACAAGCAGGATCGCCCAAACTGGCAAATCCGGATTCACTTCGAAAGTGTCTACACGCCCTATGCCAACATACTGGTGACGGCCGAATTGCTTAATGGCCGCCGATTCGACGCTGTCCGGTGGAACCAAACGCGCGGCCTCGCTTCTGCGCCGCCGGTTGAAACTTGCCAGATCGTGTCTAACCTGACGCAACAACTGTGGAAAGATTCGTCAAGAAGTTCTTAGGCGAAATCAACGACAATTTCAATTCCGACGGCGCTGTACCACGGGCGTCCGCACCCGGTTGCGGGGCCGAAAATGGCCCTGCAATCCGTTGCAAACATCTATCCGGCGTTAGCCGGCACCGTTGCGCCTGCGGCGCCAATGATCTGTGTGGCGCGTGCCGAAAAAACCAGCCGCACCTCAAACCCGTCGACGCGCCCTGCGGCGGGCGACGCCAGTTCCAGCGTGCCGCCCAACTGCATCATGATCTTCTCCACGATCGCCAAGCCCAGCCCGCCGCCCGCGCCTTGCATGGTGCCCCGTTGAAATGGCTGTTTCAGCGTGAGCAGCACATCGCGAGGCACCACCTCGCTCCCGTTGCTGACTCGCAAACAATTGTGCTCATCGTCAAGACAGACCTCGATCGGCGCATCCGCGGCGCCGTAGCGCACCGCATTCTCCAGCAAGTTGCGCACAGCGATGCCCAGCATGTCGAGATCCGCCAGCACCATGAAGGATCCCTGCCCGGGCCAGCTGAGTGCCAGCCGCTTGTCGACCCCCTCCAGGCGGCGGAAATCGTCCATCAGAATGTCCAGCAGCTGCACGACGTCGACGCGCTCGCGGCTTAGCGCCAGCCCAGCCTCGGCGCGGGAAAATTGCAGCAGCTTTTCCGCCAGATTGCTGAGCGCCTTGATCTGGGCGACGATGCGCTGCGCCCGATCGGCATGGGCGGTCGAGGATAGTTGCGCCGCCAGCACCTGCATCTGCGCCTGCACCGCGGCGAGCGGGGTGCGCAATTCGTGCGCGCTGTTGGCCGCGAACTGCCGCTCATTCACCAAAGCCCGCTGCAGCCGGTCCAACAAACGGTTCACCGCGGTATGGATCGGCACCAGCTCCGAGGGCATCGGCAATTCGGGAATACAGGTCAGGTTGGAACCATCGCGCTGGCCAATCTCCCTCTGCAGACGGATCAAAGAGCGCATGCTGCGTTTCACTGCCCAGCGGATCATCAGCCAGGAAAGCGGCAGAAACAGCAGCAACGGCAACACGGCCAGGCCGATCGCCCGGCGCAATGCTTCGCTCCGGTGCATCTGCGGCTCCGCCACCTCAATGAGATAGCCGCCCGCTGCCGCCGGCTGCGTGTAGACGCGCCAGTGCCGCACGTCCCTGAATCCCCTCTGCAACACCGGCGGCGTGAACGGCACCGCGGGGGCGTTGCTCGAGCGCAGCGCGACCCACCCGTTCGGGGCCATGATCTGATAAGCCAGGGCCTTCGGATTCAGGGTCGCGACCAGTTGCTGCGCCCTGGCATCCATCACTTGCGGCGCGGACAGCGCATCCTCGGTGGCCGGCAGCAAGCGCTGCGCGACCTCGACCAGCGCATTGTCGAGCCGCTCGTTCACCTCAAACACGGTCAACATGCCGGCGGTTACACTGCCCAGCAGCCACAACACCGCCATGGCCGAAGCCAATAGCCAGATCAGCCGCGAAACCAGGCTATAACCCATGATCGTCTCAACTCCTGATCCGGTATCCGAGGCCGCGCGCAGTGCGCACGAAGTCGCGCCCGAGCTTGCGCCGGATCCGGCTGATATACACCTCGATCGCGTTGCTCTCGATCTCCTGTTCAAAGGCGTAAAGGGCGTCCTCGATCTGTTCACGCGACACGATGGCGTTGGGCCGCCGCGCCAGCACCTCCAGAACCGCCCATTCGCGCGCCGTCAACTCCACTTCGGCCCCATCCAACCGCGCCAGCCGCGCCTCGAGCTCGATTTCCACCGGCCCGAACTGCTGCGCCGTGGAGGTGGTGCCGAAATAGCGGCGCGCCACGGCATTCAGCCGGGCAATCAACTCATCGAGATCGAACGGCTTCACCAGGTAATCATCGGCCCCGGCGCTCAAGCCCGCGATCCGGTCGCTGATCTGGTCGCGCGCGGTGAGGATCACCACCGGAATGGCATCCCGCCGCGCCCGCAGGCCGCGCAAAAAATCCAGGCCCCTGCCATCCGGCAGGAGCAGGTCCAACAGCAGCGCGTCATAGGAAATGGTGCTCATCGCGGCATCGGCCAGCTTCAAGCGCTGGAACCAATCCACCGCGTGCCCCGCCTGACGCACATGCTCCTCCACGGCGGCGCCGAGGTCAGGTTCGTCCTCAACCAGCAGAATTCTCATGAGTTAAGCCTGGAATCTAAAAACATGAAACCTCGTATCCACGATCGTCCTGACGCCAAGCTGACGCTGAATGCTGGTGCGCGGGCCGGAGTCAGTTTCGCGTCAGTTAACGCCGTTATATCGCCAGTTACATATCTACCCGCCGGAGTTTGCCCATGCGTTTTTTTCTGAGGTCCGCCATGAAGCCGGCGGAGGGGGCGTTTGCGACCGCCTCGATCGGCCTGGGAGCAAAGCTATGACCCAGCGCCAACTGCTGCTCTCCGGCGGCGCGCTGATCGCCGCCGCCCTGATCGGCTTTTATGCCGGCCACGGCGCCCATGCCAAGGCTGGCACGGCCGCCGACCAGTCCGCCGACGCGGACGCCAATCCGGCGCTGCCGTCCACTTTCACCGTCTCTGCCGGCGCGCTGCCGAACATGCAGTTGCACTACGCCGATGCGGCGCTGCGCCCGCTGATCCGCGACGTGCCGGCCACCGGCATCGTCACCTATGACGCGCTGCGCCTGGCGCGCATCGTGCCGCCCGCACGCGGCCGCGTCGAGTCCATCGACGCCGTCGTCGGCGAGCAGGTGCAGGCCGGGCAGCGCCTGGCCGTGCTCGATAATTTCGAGCTCAGCGCCGCCCGCAGCACTGTCGCCAGCGCTAAAGCCGCCGTGACACAGGCACAATCGCAGCTCGCCGCTGCCACGGCTGCCCTGCGGCGCGCCGAGGACCTGGTCCGTTCCGGCGGCATGGCGCAGAGCGAGTTGGACACGCGCCGCGCCGCCGCCGCCGCCGCCGAGGCGAACCTGCGCACGCAGCAGGCCACGCTGCAGCAAGGTCAGGACCAACTGGCGCAATTGATGCCGATTGAGCCGGGCAGCGCTCCTGCCACGCCCGGCCTCCCCGATCCGCGCGATTCCGCCGGCGCGATCATCGCCCCGTTCGCCGGCGTTGTCGATTCCGTCGCCCTTTCCGCCGGGCAACTGGTCGACCCGTCCCAGCCCGCCTTCACCGTCGCCGATCTCTCCAGCGTCTGGGTGCCGCTGCAAGTGCCGGAAGATCAGATCGGCGCGGTGCATATCGGCGACCCGGTCGCCATCACCACCGACGCCTATCCCGGCCGCGTCTTCACAGGCAAGGTCTCTTATATTGCCGACAGCGTCGACCCGAACACCGGCACCATCATGGTCCGCTGCATCGTGCCGAACCAGGATGGCGCGCTGCGCGTCGACATGTTCGCAAACGGCACCATCGAATCCGCCCTCGGCCGTCAGGGCGTGCTGGTGCCATCCTCCGCGCTGCAGGACATCAATGGCCAGAAATTGGTGTTTTCGCCGGCCGGCAACGGGCGGTTCACCTGGCATGCAGTGCAGCCCGGCCTCAGCACCGGCGGCGATACGCAGATTTTAAGCGGTGTCGCTGCCGGCACGCCTGTCGTCACCGATGGCAGCTACTGGCTGAAAGCGACATTGATGCAGTCTACGATTCCTGATGAAGGGTAGGAAGGAAGTGGCCGCTTTTTTGAAAAAAAGCGGCGCAAAAAACTTTTGTTATGCTGGGCCGGCGGCGTTGAAACCAGCACGGCCCAAAGTTAGCAAAGTTTTTTTGCTACTTTTTGTTCACAAAAAGTAGCGCTTCCTTTCCTCCCTGCGCCAACCTGAAAGGTTCCTCCGTGATTACGAAGATCATTGACGCGGCGCTCGGCAACCGGGCGGTTGTGATGATGCTGGTCGCCGTGCTGATCGGCCTCGGCGTGATGAGCATGAACCTGCTGCCCTTCGATGCCGACCCCGACATCTCGCCGGTGCAGGTGCTCATCACCACCCAGGCGCCGGGCCTCGCCCCGCTGGACGTGGAACGCCAGATCACCAAGCCGGTGGAACTCGCGTTGCAGGGCCTGCCCGGCATGCAAAGCCTGCGCTCAGTGTCGCGCTACGGCGTTTCGGTGCTGTATGTCCGTTTCGCCGACGGCAGCAACATCCTCACCGACCGCGACATGATCAGCCAGCGCCTCGCCACATTGGCGCTGCCGCCCGGCACCAGCACGCCGCAAATGGGTCCGCTTTCCGACGGGCTGAGCGAAATCTATCAATTCCAGGTCGTGGGCAAAGCCCAGTCTCTGATGCAACTGCGCACGTTGCTCGACTGGCAGATCGCGCCGCAGCTCAAGCAGGTGCCCGGCGTCGTGGACGTCAATGTCAATGGCGGTGAGCTGAAAACCTATACGGTGCAGGTTTCCGACGCGGCGCTGACCCGCTTCGGCCTTTCTGTCGCCGATGTCGAATCCGCCATCACGGCCAATAACGGCGATGTCGGCGGCGCCACGCTCGACAATAATGACCAGGAGGCGATCATCCGCGGCGAAGGCCTGCTGCAGAGCCGCGCGGATATCGGCAATATCGTGCTGCGCACGTCGGCCGGCGGGGCGCCGCTTTATGTGCGCGATGTCGCGAAAGTGGTGCTGGCGCCAATGCCCCGGCTCGGCGGCGTGACCGTTGACGGTAAAGGCGAGGGCGTGATCGGCGTGGTGCTGATGGGCCTGCACCAGAACTCCCGCGTAGTGGCCGGCCGTGTCACCGCGGCGGTGGCCGCGATCAACAAAACCTTGCCACCCGGCGTGAAAATCGTGCCCTATTACAGCCGCGCCAATCTGATCGACCGCGTGCTCGGCACAATCGCCCATAACCTCGCCGAAGGCGCGATCCTGGTCATCCTGATTTTGTTCCTGCTGCTGGGCAATCTGCGCGCCGGCCTCATCGTCGCCTGCGCCATCCCGCTCTCCATGCTCGCCGCCGCCATTGCCATGTATTGCGCCGGCCTCTCGGGCAATTTGATGAGCCTCGGCGCCATCGATTTCGGCCTGCTGGTCGACGGCGCTGTGGTGATGATCGAGAATGTGGTGCGCCGCCGCGCCGAGGCTCCCGACCGGCCGGCGCCGCAGGTGGTGCGCGAGGCAGCGCTCGAGGTCGCCCGCCCCGTCACCTTTGCGGTAATCATCATCACCGCCGTTTACATGCCGATCCTCAGCCTGCAGAGCCTGGAAGGCAAAATGTTCAGGCCGATGGCACTGACCGTGATTTTCGCGCTGCTCGCCTCGCTGGTGCTCAGCCTGACGCTGATGCCGGTGCTCGCCAGCTTCCTGCTCAAAGGCAAGACCGCCGATCGCGAGAGCAAAATCGTGCACGGCGCGCGGCGCCTCTACGGCCCGGCGCTGGCCAAGACCCAGGCGCATCCCGCCCTCACCATCGGCGCCGCGCTGGCTTTGCTCGTGGTCGCCATTCTCGCCGGCTCCAATCTCGGCACCGAATTCCTGCCCAGGCTGGATGAAGGCGCGCTCACCGTCACCACCACCAAACTGCCCGGCATCTCGCTGCCGGCAGCGTTGCAGACGCAGGAAATGGTCGAGCGCACGCTGATGCGCTTCCCCGAGGTACAAACCGCCGTATCGCTTGGCGGCACCTCGGAAATTCCCACCGACCCGATGGGCGTCGAACAAAGCGACACGTTCATCATCCTGAAGCCGCATTCGCAGTGGAAGACGGCGCAGACGCAGGCCGGGCTGGTCGCCGCCTATTCCGCCGCGCTGGCCGCTGACGTGCCGGGCATCACGCAGGACTGGGCACAGCCGATCGAAATGCGCATGGACGACATGCTGCAGGGCGTGCAGGCCGATGTCGCGATCATGATCCACGGCAGCGACCTGAACACGCTGCACGATACCGCCGAACAGGTGGCGCGCGTCGTCGCCGCCGTGCCGGGTGCGGCGGATGTCGAGGCCGAACAGACCATCGGCCAGCCTTATCTGCACATCGAAGTCGACCGCGCCGCGGTGGCCCGCTACGGGCTGAACGCGCGCGACGTGCTGGACGTGGTGCAGGCCCTGGGCGGCACCAATGTCGGCGAAATCGAGGACGGCGTTGGTACTTTCGACATCCGCGTCCGCTTCACGCCGGACGAGCGGGACAATATCCCCGCGCTCAGCCAACTTCGCGTTAGCAATGGCGCGGGCATTTCCGTGCCGCTCAGCGAGGTCGCGAAAATCACCTGGGCGCCTGGCCCGTCGGAGATCAGCCATGAGGACGGGCAGCGCGTGATCATGGTGCAGGCGAATGTACGCGGCCGCGCTTTGGGCAGCTTCGTGGCCGCCGCGCAACAGGCGGTGGCTACCCAGGTGCATCTGCCCCCCGGCTACAGCATTAGCTGGGCCGGCAGCTTCCAGAACATGCAGGAGGCGATGGCACGGCTCTCCCTTGTCGTGCCGGTTTCGCTCGCGGTAATTTTCGCGCTGCTCTATGTCATGTTCAACAACGCGCGGCTGGCGGCGCTGATTTTCTGCAACGTGCCGTTTGCAGCGGTCGGCGGCGTGTTTGCCCTCACCGCGCGCGGGCTACCTTTCAGCATCTCCGCGGCAATCGGCTTCATCGCGCTGTTCGGCATCGCCATCCTCAACGGCGTGGTGATGGTCAGCTATATCGAGGACCGGCGCAAATCCGGCTTAGGCGCGCATGCCGCGGCACGCGAGGCGGCCATGACAAGGCTGCGCCCCGTGCTCACCACCGCCACGGTGGCAAGCCTCGGCTTCCTGCCGATGGCGCTCTCCACCAGCTCCGGCGCCGAGGTGCAACGGCCGCTCGCCACCGTCGTCATTGGCGGGCTGATCACCGCCACGGCCCTGACCCTGCTGGTGATCCCCGCAATCTACCCCTGGTTCGCCGGACAGCGCGCGACCGCGCGCCAGCCCCTGCGCGCCCATTCCCAACACACCCAGCCGGCGGAGTGAATTTCATGCCTCGCCTTTCGATGAAGCCTCTGCTCAAACACGCGACCCTCCCGGCCCTGGTGCTGCTCACCGGCTGCGCCGTCGGGCCCAATTTCCACCAGCCTGCGGCCCCCGCCGGCGCCGGCTACACGCCGACGCGGCTCACCGGTACGCACAAAGCCGCCGGCCCGCTCGGGGCAGCGCAAACATTCGTGCCGGCGCAAGACATTCCCGGCCAGTGGTGGACGCTGTTCCACTCGCCGGACTTGAATCAGCTGATCAAACAAGCCCTGCAGGCGAACCCCTCGATCGCCGCTGCCCAGGCCGCGCTCCGGGTCTCCCAGGAAGATTTGCTGGCGCAGGATGGCAGCTTCTTCCCGCAAATCGGCGCGAGCATCGGTGCCAGCAAGAACCTGACCTCAACCGCCAGCCTCGCCCCCGTTGGCGCTTTTAACAAAGCGTTTTATTCGCTCTACACGGCGCAGCTCTCCATCTCCTATTCCCCGGATGTCTTCGGCCTGAACCGGCGCATGGTGGAATCGCTGGCCGCACAGGCCGAGAATAAGCGGGACGAGTTGGAGGCCGCCGATCTCAGCCTCAGCGCCAATGTGGTGACGGCGGCGTTCCAGGAAGCGGGCCTGCGCGCCGCGATCGCCGCGCAGCAGCAGACGATCAAAGCCGACCAGGACCTCGAGACCATCATCGCCCGGCAATATGCCGACGGCGAGGTCGCGCAATCCGTGCTATTGCAGCAGCAGACGGCGCTGGCCCAGGCGCAGCAATTGCTCCCGCCGCTGCAACGCCAGTTGGACATGCAGGAAAATGCGCTGATTGCCCTCTCCGGCGGCTATCCGAACGAAATGCTGCCGGAAACCTTCGATCTCTCCCAGTTGCACTTGCCGCAGACCCTTCCGGTCAGCCTGCCCTCGCAGTTGGTGGCGCAGCGGCCGGACATTCTGGCGGCGGCCGCGAACATGCATGCGGCGAGTGCGGAGATCGGCGTGGCCATCGCCAACCGCCTGCCGCAACTCCCGCTGACGGCGCAACTCGGCACCTCCCCTGCAGCCATCGCCAATGCCTTCACGCCCTACAACCAGTTCTATACGCTGGCCGCCGGGCTGACCGGTCCATTGTTCAATGGCGGCGCGCTGGTACACAAGCAGCGCGCCGCTGTGGCCCAGTTCGACGAGGCCGCCGCGATGTACAAGCAGACCGTGATCAACGCGTTCCAGAATGTCTCCGACACGCTGCGCGCGTTGCAGACCGATGCCGACCAGTTGCAGGCGGCGCAGACCGCGGACAATGACGCGCGGCAGAGCCTGGCGATCGCCCGTACCCAGTTCCAGGACGGCACCATCGCCTATGTCACGGTGCTGAACGCCGAGCAGATGTACCAGGCAGCGCAGCTCGCTCTGGTGCAGGCGGAAGTGATGCGCCTCACCGACACCGCGGCTCTGTTCCAGGCACTCGGCGGCGGCTGGTGGAATCGCGACGGCCCGGCCGCCGCAAACATCTAATTGCCATTCCTGTCTTCTTCCTTGAAGAAAGCTTCCAATCTATATTCGGCTTTCCTTTATAAGCATTTGCGCAATGCATGGAGAGCCGAGGATGCCGGATCCGACATACGCTGCCTACGAGGCCGCCACCCCTTACTTCGACCTGGTTCGCGGCGCGCTGGGCGGCCTCGTTGATGGCGCGCATTTCTTCGACATTGTCGCCGACGAAATCGTCTATGAAGTGCTCTACGACTTCCCCGGCTGGCCTCGCATGATCCAAGGGCGCGCCGGCCTGATGGCGCAGTTCAAGGGTTACGTCGACAACATCAGGCTTCACTCCGCTGATCAATTGATCAACCACAAGATCGACAACGGCCGGGGGGCCGTTATCGAATATGAAGTCCACGGGACCATCCTTGCGACCGGTGCGAAATACCACAATCGGTTTTGTTCGATTATCAGGGTCGAAAACCGAAAAATTGCGCATTGGCGAGACTACATGGACTCGCTCGCGGCCTGGAACGCATTGACGGCACAGAGCGAGAGGTGACGACTCCTGGCGTTTGACGTGAGTCCGGGAGAGGCGGACTCGGCGCCCCAATCGCGTCACCCGCCTCCGGCTTCCCTTTGTCGCGGCGTTGGGAAGGACAATAAGTGACCGATGTGTTAGCGTCAGCCATGCCCACTTAACGAGGAACCCATGACCCAAATGACCCGTCGCGCTTTGTTGGCCGGTTCCGCGGCCCTCGCCGCAAGCCCGGCGCTGGCGAGCGCACCGATCGTCGACACGCAAGCCCCGGGATTCTATCGCTACAAAGTCGGCGATTATGAGCTGACCCAGCTCTCGGACGGCGCGGCGACGTTCCCGATGCCCGACAATTTCGTCACCAATGTCAGCGAGGACCGCGCGATCGCCGAGGCGGCGCGGTTATATCTGGCCCCACGCGGCGAGGTCACCGTGCCGTTCAATCCGGTGCTGATCAATACCGGCAACAAGCTGATCCTCATTGACACCGGCTATGGCCCGAATGTCAGCCCGTTCGTCGGCCATCTGCCCGCAAGCCTCGCGGCGGCGGGGATGTCGCCCGAGCAAATCGACACGGTGATCATCTCCCACATCCACCCCGACCACACCAACGGCCTGCACACCAAGGAGGGCGCTTTGGCGTTCCCGAACGCCGAGATCCTCATGCCGGAGAAGGATTGGGCCTTCTGGATGAGCGCAGAGAACGCCGCGAAGGCCGACGACCCGGTCTCCAAAGCCTATTTCGCCAACGCGCGGAAGACGCTGACGGACCTGGTCGACCATGTCGGCACCTATGGCTGGGACAAGGAGGTCGCCCCGGGTGTGATGTCGATCGCAACTCCGGGCCACACGCCAGGGCACACGTCATTCGCCGTGGCATCGGGCAAGGACCGCATCTTCGTGCAGTCAGACGTCACCAACATCCCCGCCTTCTTCCTGCGCCACCCCGATTGGCACGTGATGTACGACCACGACCCCGAATTGGCGCAGCGCACGCGCCACCGCTTCTATGATATGGCGGCGGTCGAGAAGGCGCTGGTGGTGGGCTACCATTTTCCGTTCCCCAGCCTTGGCCATGTGGAGAAGAATAACACGGGCTACCGGCTCGTGCCGGCGAACTGGAGCACGACGGTTTAACCGCCGCCGGTTAAACATACGCGAGACGCGCGCCGGACGTTCCGGGCAGACACCATAGTGGGCTCTCGCTTGGGTATGGCGCTAACGCTCCCGCTCCTGCCCCACAACAAGGTCTCGCCGCCGGCAGCATAACTCTGCCCGCCGCCCTGGAATGTTGCGGACCAAATCCCCAAATGGCGCTTCGGTTCGACCAGAATCCTTGAACGCTCTTCCAGGGGAGACGTGCCATGCCTGAGGTATCGGCGCGCGTATGGAACAAGCGAAGGTTGCGGCGATGGTTGGCATTTGGCGCGCCGCTGGCTTCAGCCGCTTCGCTCTTCGGCTGTTCAACTTTGTCCCGCGGCTTCCTCGCGCCCGCCGGGCCGATCGCCGCTGCGGAACGCCATGAATTGTTCGTGGTCAGTGCCATCATGCTCCTGGTGATCGGGCCGGTGTTCCTGCTGACACCGCTGATCGCCTGGCGTTATCGGCTGTCGAACACCAAGAGCACGTATCGGCCCCAATGGGGATTTTCCTGGATTCTTGAGGGGTTGATCTGGATCCCCCCCACCATCATCGTCATCGTTCTCGCGGTCTTCCTGTGGGAAAACAGCGAACAGCTCGATCCCTACCGGCCGCTTTCCTCACCGTTCCAACCCCTGCAGATCCAGGCCGTCTCCTTGGATTGGAAGTGGCTGTTCATCTATCCGGACCAGCACATCGCCATCGTCGACCAATTGATCCTGCCGGTCGGCCGCCCCGTGCATTTCAGCCTCACCAGCGGCACGGTGATGCAGTCCCTCCTGTTGCCAAGATTGGCCGGACAGATCTTTACCATGGCGGGGATGACGACGCAGCTCAACATCGCCGTGTCTGCGCCCGGGACCTATTGGGGGGAGAACGCGCAATTCAACGGAACGGGCTTCCAAAAGCAGAAATTCCGGATCATTGGCGTGAGCCCAGAAGATTTCCGCCAATGGGTGACAACTCTGCAAAAGAAACCGAATCTTTTGGATAACAAAGCTTACCAGATCCTGTCGCGCCAATCGCTTTTGCCGCATCCAATCATTTTCGGAAACGTCCAGCCCAATTTGTTTTCCGAAATCGTCAATCAGGCAATCACACCCGGCTATGTCCTTCAGCATGAGGGCACCAGTTCGCATGAATAATGCAATGGGTTTCTGGCACATCCTGTTCGGACGGCTGACCTGGGAGTCGCTGCCCTTTGTCAAGGCTTGGCTCGACCCGACGGTCAGCGAAATCATCGCCGCCGGCGCGGGGGGGATCGTTGTGCTCGGCGCGATCGCAACCTTCGGGCTGATCACTCTTTTCGGCAAATGGCGTTATATTTGGACGGAATGGATGACGAGCCTCGATCATAAAAAGATCGGGATCATGTACATGATCCTGGCCGTCATCATGCTGAGCCGCGCGCTCATCGAAGCGGTGCTGATGCGGGTACAGCAGGCGGTTGCCATCAACAACCCGGGCCTGCTCTCGCCCGACCATTTTGGGCAGCTGTTTACGACCCACGGCACGATCATGATCTTCTTTGTCGGCATGCCGCTGCTCACGGGCCTCATCAACTTCGCGATGCCGCTGCAGATCGGCGCGCGCGACGTCGCCTTCCCGTACATGAACTCGATCAGCCTCTGGATGACCGTCGGCGGCGGCATCCTCTTAATGGCCTCTCTGGTCTTCGGAGAATTCTCGACGGGCGGCTGGAGCGGCTATCCCCCCTATACGGAGCTTGCCTTCAATGGCGGCGTCGGCCCGGATTATTGGATCTGGGCGGTCACGCTCAGTTCGCTCGGCGCGATGATGACAGGCATCAACTTTGCCGTGACGGTCTATAAACTCCGGTCCCCGGGCATGCGGTGGATGCGCCTGCCGCTATTTACCTGGACCGCATTCTGTACCGCAATTCTCATGATTTTCGCGGTGCCGCCTCTGACAATTGCGACTCTACTCCTGGCCGCAGACCGATATCTTGGGATGCATTTTTTCACGAATGCGCTCGGCGGTAATATGATGAACTTCGTCAATTTGTTCTGGCTCTTCGGCCACCCCGAAGTGTACATCCTGATCCTTCCCGCCTTCGGCATATTTTCCGAGGTCGTGTCGACCTTCTCGGCCAAGGTGCTGTACGGGTATACATCGCTGGTGATCGCCACCATGGCGATCGCCCTCCTCTCCTTCACGGTCTGGCTGCACCATTTCTTCACCATGGGGCAAAGCGCGCCCGTTAACGCGGTCTTCGGCATCGCGACAATGGCGATCGGCATTCCCACCGGCGTCAAGATCTATAATTGGATTTGGACAATGTTCCGGGGCGAGGTGCGGTTTACCACGCCGATGCTCTTTTCGCTCGCCTTCATGGTCACTTTCGTAATCGGCGGGATGAGCGGCATCATCCTGGCCACGCCGCCGGTCGATTTCATGGTGCATAATACGCTTTTCCTCGTTGCGCATTTCCACAACATGTTGATTCCGGGGATGTTGTACGGGATGATCGCCGGATATTATTATTGGTTTCCAAAGGCATTTGGTTTTCGGCTGTCGGAGACCTGGGGGCGCATCGCCTTCGTCTGCTGGGTTGTCGGCTTCTACCTTGCGTTCACGCCACTTTATGTGCTCGGCTTGGCAGGGGCACCGCGCCGCACGCAGGAATTTTTCGACCCGTCGTTCCGGCCGTGGCTGATCATCGCGCTTCTCGGCGCTCTCCTGATCGCCGCCGGTCTGGCGGCCCTTTTCATCCAACTCTGGGTCAGCATCAAGCAGCGCGACACCACCCGCGTTCCGGTCGGCGACCCGTGGGACGCGCGGGGGCTCGAATGGTCCATTCCCGCGCCGCCGCCCGACTATAATTTCGCGGTCCTGCCCCAGGTCGGCCGCCGTGACGCGTTTTATTGGCGCAAGCAGAACAATGGCGCCTACAAGCCCGCCGACCATTACCGTGACATAGAGGTGCCGAAGAACAGCATGTGCGGCGTACTGGTTGGCCTTGCCGCCGCAGCGTGCTTCTTCGGCCTGGTCTGGCATATCTGGTGGCTGGCTTTTTGCGGCTCCGCTCTGACCATCGGGACGATCATCACGCGCAGCTTCATGCGGGACGTGGTCCGGACCATCCCCGCCGCCGAGGTGGAGGCCCTTGACCGGCGCTGGCTCGAGACAGCCGCGGCCGCCCTGCCCGTGCCACGGCAGCTGGAATTGACGCCTGAGAATGAAGGGCTCGCCAGATGTCAGCCGAAATAACCGACCCGGAACTGCTGCAGGCGGGCCTGAACGTTGCCGCCGAACCGCGCGAGGTCCGTGAGCATGCCGAAAGCGACGTGCTCGGCTTCTGGGTTTTCCTGATGAGCGATGCCGTGATCTTCGCATTGCTCTTCTCGATCTACGGCACGATGGGCAATGCAACCGCCGGCGGACCGGTCCCTCAACATGAGTTCAAATTCCATTCGGCCTTTTGGGAAACGGCGCTGCTCCTCACCAGCAGCTTCTCCTATGGCATGGTGTCGCTCTCCTTGAAGCATACGCGCCACCGCATCTGGCCCGCCTTGTGGCTGGGCGTGACGTTCTGCCTTGGCGCCGGCTTCCTGATCATGGAAGTCCGCGATTTTTTGACCCTGTTCCATGACGGTGCAACCCCGGAGCGAAGCGGCTATTTCTCATCCTTCTTCGTCCTGGTCGGAACACACGGGTGCCATGTGTTCAGCGGCCTGATCTGGATCGTGCTGATGGGCATTCAGATCGCTATGTTCGGTCTAGACCAGCGCACCCGGCTTAATCTCATCCGCCTCGGATTATTCTGGCATTTTCTCGATATCATTTGGGTCGTGATCTTCTCGGTCGTCTATCTCGGGGCCCTCATCAAATGAAAATATCCTCACCCCTGACGCGCGATTTCGCGCCCTACTTCATCGGCTACCTGCTCGCCATCGTTCTAACGGGCTGTGCTTTTTCCTGTGTCTATTTCCGCCTTCTGCCGCCGGGTCTGACCTTCACGATCGTCCTGGGCCTCGCTCTCATTCAGGTCATCGTTCATATGCTCTGCTTCCTGCACGTCTCGCTGCAACGCTCGGCACGGGCCAATTTGCAACTGCTCATTTTCTCCGCGGTGATCATCATGCTGATGGTCGGCGGTACCCTGGTGATTCTGTTCAATGAGCGTGCGCGTATGATGTGATATCCGCGCGGGCGAGGGACGATTTTATCCACCGTCCAGCCCCGCCATAATTTTATCCAAGGTCAGCGGATAATCGCGGATGCGCACGCCGCAGGCATTATAGACGGCGTTGGCCACCGCCGCACCGGCGCCGGAAATGCCGAGTTCGCCCACGCCCTTGGCCTTGAGCGGATTCGCTTTATCGTCGAGTTCCGGCAAATAGACGGCGTCAATGTCCGGCACGTCGGCATGCACGGGTACATGATATTCCGCCAGATCATGGTTGACGAAGTAACCGTAGCGCGTATCGACGACGAGATCCTCGGTCAATGCTGCACCGATCCCGAACACCATGCCGCCGATCGCCTGGCTGCGCGCGGTTTTCGCGTTGAGGATTCGGCCTGCCGCGAACACGCCGAGCATGCGGCGGACCCGGGTCTCGCCGGTGTCGGCGTCCACGGCCACCTCGCAGAAATGCGCCCCGTATCCGGCTTGAGTATAAGCCTTCTCGGTTTTTCCGGGCTTTATCTCGCCTGTGGCGGACAGGCCTGAGGCGCCCACCAGGTCAGCCAGGCTCTTTGAGCGATTGCCGCTGCGGATCAATCCCTCCTCGAAGCGTGCATCCGCCCCCATGCCGGCCAGCGCTGCCAGTTTCTGGCGCAAGGCTTCACAAGCATAATACACGGACGACCCGCTGCTGGCCGCGCCCCAGGAGCCTCCCGACCCCGGCCCTGCAGGGAAATCCGTGTCGCCGAGTTGAATGTCGATCTGCTCCGGGTTCAGGCCGAGCATTTCGGCTGCGATTTGCGTGAGGATCGTATAGGTGCCGGTGCCGATATCGGTCATCGAGCTCTTCACCACGAGCCGCCCCTCTGGGGTGAGCATGATTTCGCTTTTCGCCGGCATCAGCAAATTGCCGCGCGCCGCCGCCGCCATGCCATGGCCGATCAGCAGCCGGCCCTCGCGGCGCTGGCCGGGCTTCTTGTTGCGTTTCTCCCACCCGAACAAGGCCGCCCCGTGGCGCAGGCACTCGGCCAGCTTGCGGGCGGAAAACGGCGTGTCGTCCTCCGGATTTTGCGCCGGCTCGTTGATAATGCGCAGCTCCACCGGGTCCGTCCCAAGCTTCTCCGCCAGCTCATCCATCGCACATTCCAGCGCCAGCATGCCCACGGCCTCGCCGGGCGCCCGCATGGAAGCGCTTTCCGGCAAATCCAACTCCACCATGTGGTGCGTGGTCCGCCGATGGGCGCCGCCATAAAGGAACGTGGTCGCCAGCGCCACCGGCTCGAAAAAATGATGTCCCGGCAGGTTGGCCACCACATTCTCATGCGCGATCGCGAGCAGTTTTCCATCCTTCCGGGCGCCGAGGCGGACCCGCTGGATCGTCGGGCTGCGATGCGTGGTATGATTGAATATCTGCGACCGCGTGAGCTCGATCTTCACCGGTCGGCGCAGCGCCTGCGCTGCCAGCGCCGCCAGGATCGCGTCCCCAAACACATGCAGTTTCGAGCCGAACCCGCCGCCGATATAATGCGCGACGACACGGACATTTTCCGGCGCGATCTGCAGCGTCGCGGCGATGGTGTTCTGCGTCCAGTTCGCCATTTGCGTTGCGGTGTACACCGTCAGCCGATCGTCCTCCCATACTGCCAGAGTCGCTTGCGGCTCCATCATGGCATGGCTCTGATTGGGCGTGGTGTAAGTGACATCGAGCTGCACCGGGGCGGTTGGAAAATGCGCCTCGAAATCTCCCGCCTGGGTCTCAGGTTTGAACATGCCTTCCGGCGGAACAATGCCCGTGCCTTTCAGGGCAGAGAAATTATAGGCGCCGTCGGCAGTTTCATATTGGATGGCGATGGCCAGCGCCGCCGCCCGCGCTTGCTCGAAACTTTCCGCGACGACCAGCGCGACGGCTTCACCGTTATGCATGACATCCATGCTGTGCAGTTGCGGCACAGTATTGGGCATCGTCGGATCGGCCTGTTTCGGCGCGTTCTTCCAGGTCCAGACCAGCAGCACGCCCGGCATCGCCTCGGCTGAAGCGGTTTCGATAAACGCCGCTTTGCCTTTGCCGCTACCGGCGGTGACGATGAAGCCGTAAGCGGTCCGGTCGCCGACATGATGCTCGTAGGCATAAGTGGCTTTGCCGTGGACCTTGAGCGGGCCATCCACACGGTCCAGCGGCTTGCCGACGAGGCGCTCCTGGTCGATCAATGTTTGAGCGATGGGGGTGTCATATTCCATGGTGCGTTCTTTCCCAACCAAGCAAGGAAGCGGCATAAAAACCGTTGTTTACGCCGAGCCTGAGACGGCGAAACCGGCACGGGCCAAAGTGACCGAAGTCCCTTCCCTATCCTTTGATATCGCGCAGCACCGCTCTGATGACCCGGCGCGCAAGCGGAATTTTGAAATCATTGGCACCGTAGCCAGCCGCGCCCTGCAGCACATGATCGGCAATCGCGTCCGGATCCGTCTGTTGGTCGGCTGCTTCAACGCGCCAGGGCTTGGGTGCCAGCCCGCCAAAGGCCATGCGCGACCGGCCGGATTGATCGATAATGGCCGCCACAGAAACCAGCGCAAAGGCATAGGAGGCCCGATCGCGGACCTTGCGATAGATTTGCCGCCCCGGAGGGGGAGGCGGCAATGTAACGGAGGTAATCAGTTCGTCCCGCGCCAGCACCGTCTCCTGGTCCGGCGTATCGCCAGGCAATTTGTGCAGCGTGGCGATGGGAATCGTCCGCGTGCTGCCGTCTGCCTTTACGGTTTCCACGGTCGCATCCAAAAGCCGCATCGCCACCGCCATATCCGACGGATGCGTCGCGATACAGTGCTCGCTGGCGCCCAATATCGCATGGATGCGGTTGAAGCCGCCCAGCGCCGCACAGCCGGACCCCGGGCTGCGCTTGTTGCAGGGTTTTGTCGTATCGTAAAAATAATAGCATCGCGTGCGTTGCAGCAAATTTCCACCCGTCGTTGCCTTGTTGCGCAGCTGCGCGGAGGCGCCGGACAGAAGCGCACGGCTCAGCGCCTCGTATCTTGTCCGGACGCGCAAATCCGTTGCGAGGGCGGCGTTGCGTACCATTGCACCGATTTTCAATCCTCCTTCCGGCGTCTCCTCGATTTTATCGAGGCCGATCCGATTGATATCCACCAGTTGCTCCGGCATCTCCACCTGCAATTTCATCAGATCCAGGAGGTTGGTGCCTCCGGCGATGAATTTTGTCGTCTTGCCATCGGCTGCGGCATTGGTTGCCTGCGCGCTGTCGCGGGCGCGGGTGTAAATGAACGCTTTCACGGCACGGCTCCCGCGGCCTGCATGATGGCGCGCACGATGTTGGGATAGGCCGCGCAACGGCAGATATTGCCACTCATCCGTTCGCGAACTTCCGCGTCGGTGATCTGGATGGTCTCTTCGCCGAGCAATTTCGTGACGTGGCTCGGAACGCCGCGCCTGATCTCATCGAGCATGCCGGCTGCCGAGCAAATCTGCCCGGGGGTACAATAGCCGCATTGAAATCCGTCATGCTCGATAAACGCGTCCTGTAACGCGGCAATGATGGCGCTGTCCTCCGTCTCGATCGTGGCGATGTCATCCCCCTCATGCATCACCGCCAGGCTGAGGCAGGAATTGATGCGTTGCCCGTTCACCAAAACCGTGCAGGCGCCGCACTGGCCATGATCGCATCCCTTCTTCACACCGGTGAGGCGCAGATGCTCACGCAGCGCGTCGAGCAACGTCGTCCGCGGGTCGAGATCGAGCTCCGGGTGCTGCCCATTCGCGGAAAAACGAACCTTGATGATTTGTTCCATTGGCCTGTCTCGCTCTTGAGGTCGCTGTGGCTTTTAAGCTGCGGATTTCATCCCTTGAGAAGGGATGAAATCGACTCCATTCTAGATGCCCCCCTTCCAACCCGGTCTCTAGGATGGATGTCTCGACCGCGTATCGGTGGCTTTTTTGGGCGAGGCAGAGCGGCTCGCGGCCGGGCGGGCCGCTGAGGCTTCGCCGCCTAATTTTCCGCCTTTATGAGCGGCCGGATGGCCTGTGCGTTTATCCCGTCCGGATCCGCCGGGCCGCTTTCCACCTCCATCATCCTTGTTCACGGTAGCCCAAGCGCGTCGTTCGGCCTCCTGTTCCGGGACACCGCGGTTTTCATAGCTTTCCTCAATATGTTCAGCCTTGCGCTGCTGCTTGTCTGTATATTTTCTTTTGTCACCTCTGGGCATATTTTCCTCCCACCCGGGACGAAGGGCAGCCTATCATCAGCGGGCCGTTTCAACCTTCGTTTTATATTTGACCAAAATCTCCTGACCATGTGTCATTATTATTCATGACAATTTAGAAAATTATTTTTATCATTAAAATATCCAAGTCAGCCTCATCCGATCGTCTTGATTGCGAACGACGTCTTATAAATCCGCGCGTGACATCGGCATGATGATATGTTCACAAAGGTTGCGACGCCTCCGAGGCTTACCAAGCTCTCGCACATACGTCGTTGTAAACGGAGGGTGCAATGTCCGGTACGAAATCATGCAAAGTGGCTGTCCTTGCAACCGATGGGTTTGAACTCGCGGAACTCATTGAACCCGTCAAAGCATTGCGCGCCGCGGGCGCAACGGTGAAAGTCGTCTCACCGCATGGCGGTGAAATCCAAGGCATGAACCATCATCAAAAAGGCGAAAAAATCGCGGTTGATCTCGAATTATCTCGAGCCGATCCGAAAGATTTTGACGCGCTTGTCCTGCCCGGCGGCGTCGTCAATCCGGATGAGCTGCGAACCGATCATCACGCCATTTCGTTCGTCAAAGATTTCGCCGACGCGAACAAGCCAATCGCGGCCATCTGCCATGGTCCATGGACATTGATTGAAGCCGGGGCCGTGCGCGGCAAGATGATGACGTCATGGCCATCTCTCCAGACCGATCTGCGCAATGCCGGCGCCATCTGGGTCGACCAGGAGGTGGTGATCGATGGGCAACTCGTTACCTCGCGTAAGCCGGGCGATCTATACGCCTTCAACCATGAATTCCTAAAACTTTTAATGGGAATAGGGCAGGCCTCATCGCTCAGGGCCTCATAGAACGCAGGCCCATGGCACCGGGAGACAACCCGTGAATGCGAGGATCACGAGCGTCGGTGCTCAGGCGTTCGTCATCCCCACCGCCGGACCGGAAGCCGACGGCACGCTGTCATGGGACAAAACCGGCCTCGTGACGGCGCAGATTTTTTCCGGGTCTCAGACCGGTTTTGGATATAGCTACAGCGACGGCTCCGCGGCGATCCTCATCAAAGACAAACTCGCGGAAATTCTTGTCGGAAGAGACGCGTTTGACATTCAGGGCCTGAACAGGCGCCTGTGGCAAAGCGTCCGGAATATCGGCCGCGCCGGCATTTCCGCTTGCGCGATTTCCGCACTCGATCTCGCTCTTTGGGATTTAAAGGCCCGGCTCCTCGGCATTTCATTGGGCGCCTTGCTCGGCCGCCAGCGTGACAACGTGGAGATCTACGGCAGCGGCGGCTTTACCAATTACGATGACGGCTTGCTTGCGCGCCAACTCGCCGGCTGGGTCGAGCAAGCCGATTGCCGCGCGGTAAAAATGAAAATCGGCTCGGAGCCGGCCCGCGACGTCTCCCGTGTTCTGGCAGCGCGCGCGGCAATCGGACCGGATGTAAAATTGTTTGTCGATGCGAATGGCGCCTTTTCCCCGCGGGACGCTTTGACGATGATGCGGAAATTTTCCGAATATCGCATCTCCTGGTTCGAAGAACCCGTCTCATCGGACGACCTGCCCGGCCTTGTCATGGTTCGCGAACATACCGGCGCGGAAATCGATATTGCCGCCGGCGAGTATTGTTTTACCTTGGACGACGTCCGGATCATGCTGGCGGCGAATGCCGTCGATGTCCAGCAATGCGACATCACGCGCTGTGGCGGCATCACGGGATTCATGCAGGCGGCGACTCTGTGCGAGGCGTTTCACAAACCCCTCTCCGCCCATTGCGCGCCCAGCGCGCACCTCCACGCCGCCTGTGCCGTCCCCCGCTTGCGCCATGTCGAATGGTTTCACGACCATGTCCGCATTGAACAATTGCTGTTCGATGGTGCGCCGTCAGCGATGAATGGCCGGATCGCACCGGACGATTCGCGACCCGGCAATGGTCTCAACCTGAAGACGCAGGATGCCGCGCGTTACGCCGTCTGACCCACGCGCCGTTTCACAGCTCGCCCCGAAGCGCCATCTGCTTGATTCGGTCGGCCGTTCGTAGGGCGATGGCCTGGATCGTGAGTGACGGGTTGACGCCGCCGGTGGTCGGAAACACCGAACCATCGCAAATCCACAGATTGGGAATATCCCAGCTTCGGCAATCGGCGTTCACCACGCTGCTTGTGCGGTTGAACCCCATGCGCGCAGTCCCGGCCAGATGATTGGCGTCTTCCTCCTGGGGAAAGATATCCTGAGCATTGACGGCCTGCAGGCTACGCGTCATCTGTCCGATCGCATGCCGGATCAGGCGCTTGTCGTTCTCCCCCCAGGAAAACGTGATGCGGGGAATGCGCAGGCCATATTGGTCCTTCTCATCGGCCAACGTGACGGTGTTGCGTTCGTCCGGCAGAGTCTCGCCCACCATTTTCAAGCCGACCTGATGGTTGTAGTTCATCATATCCAGACGCAACTGCTCGCCCCAAAGGCCCCGCGCGCCGGTCTGAATGAACGCCCATTCGATCGGCAAGGGCCCTTGTGCCATCCAGCAATAGCCACCGTAATGGCTCTTTCTGTCATCGTAATTCCAATGTTCCGTGATGGTCAGGGAGGGGGGGCCTTTATACCAGCGCACCTCCTCCGCCATACGGCCGAAGACCGCCTGATTGCTCTGCGTCATGAAGTATTTTCCGACAAGGCCGGAACCGTTGGCAAGCCCGTGAGGATGACGGCTGGTCGCCGAATTCAGCAGCAGGCGCGGCGTTTCCACGGCGTAACCGGCCACGACGACATTACGGGCACGTTGAAAGTGCCAGCCATTTTGCCTGTGGAAATACACGCCGATCGCGCGGTCATGCTGATCGACCTCAATGTTGCCCACCATCGCCAAGTCGCGGATTTCCGCACCTGCCGCAATCGCCCTCGGGACCCATATTGTCAGTGTGCTTTGCTTGGCGTTTGTCGAGCATCCGAAACGGCAAAAGCCGCGATACACGCAAGGCGGGGATTTTCCGCGGGGCGCGGAGACCGTCGCCAGAGGTGTCTCCGACCATTTCAACCCGATTGCCTCAGCCCCCTTAGCCAACAGCCGCCCGGCAGCATTCACCTCGTGCGCACGATACGGATAACGCGGCCGCTTCGGCCCCCAGGGATAGGTAACCGGCCCCGAGATGCTGAGCGCAAGTTCCACCTGCCGGTAATAGTGCCACATCTCTCGCCAATCCAATGGCCAATCCGCACCATAGCCCAACTGGGACCGGCTTTTGAACCATTCCGGGCGGAACCGTAAAGAGACCATCGCAAAATGGACCATGCTGCCGCCCACCGCCTTGCCGCTGTTTTTTCCTCCCATCTGAAGCGGATCGGCGCCGTCGCAAACCCGCTTGTCCAGCCAATAGAGTTTGCTTTGTTCCGTCTCGTCGGAGGCAAACTCCTCGAGCGGGCGAAAATAGGCGCCAGCATCCATGGCGACGACGCTAAAACCATATTCGGCCAGTTTCGCCGCAAGCGTGCCTCCACCGGCGCCGGTGCCCACCACCACAAAATCTACGGCCTCGTCGAGCGGATATTCGCGCATCGGGATCCAGCCGCCCGGCGTAAACACATCCGGCGCACGGCCCGCGATGGCGCGCGGCACGTCAGCGGACATTGCGATTCTCACGCATCGCTTGCGCCCACTTGCCCGGCTTTGCCTCCTGGGCTTCCCATGAATCGCGCCGGTTGGCATCCATGCGGACATAGCCGCGCGGGCTCGCCGGACCGCCAAAGCCGATTTCGCTCCAGGCGGTCGGGTGGCTGTAATAGGCTTCCGGAATGTCCATCAAAACGCGTTTGGCAAAGAATAGTTTCGGCGGCACGTCGGCCCAGGCCATGTCGTGCAACTCGCCCGCCTGCATGCGCTGCAAAAGCGCATCCGCGTCAGCATCGACGAGCCGGTGAAACACCGTGCCGTAAGCGCCTTGCGCTTCGATGTCCAAGGCATCCAACGCGCGCTGCCATGCTTCACCATCCCATGGCATCGGTTCGATCCGCGTACCGGCCGCGCCGAACTTCTGCATTTTTTGATCGACATAGGCCGCCACCGGTACCGGCGGCCGGTCATGCGGTTGTGGAATGATACGGTCGCACAGCCTCTGCAGCGTTTTCCACTGCGGCCCCGTAAAGAACGCCGGCTCACGCGGCGCGGCGAGGCGCGCATCGACGACACGGCGGGTGACCTCGTTCCACGACAGGCCAAGGCGCTTCGACAGCACATCGTAGCCGGGATATCGCGAATTCATGGACCTATGCCTTGTGCGGCAGGACGGCAGCAAAGACCTCCTTGAGGCTGTTCTTCAAGACACTGCCCACCTCCGGTTCCTTGGGCAACATGGACATGAAGTTTTTGGCGTCCTTCAGCGTGATGTGCGGGGGCAGCGGCGGGACGTTGGGATCTGTGCACACCTCAAGGATCACCGGACGGCTGGCGCGAAGCGCATCATCCCATGCCGGCCCCAACTGCTCCGGTTTATCAACATAGATGCCTCGCAATCCAAGAAGATCCGCGTAGCGCGCGTAGGGGAAATTCGGAATCTCCTGGGTCGATACAGTTTTGCCTTCGCCCAGTTGCACGCGCTCTTCCCAGGTGACCTGATTAAGGTCTCTGTTGTTCAGGACCAGCACGATGAAATGCGGCGTCGTCCAGCTTCGCCAGTATTTTTTTACGGTGATCATCACGTTAAGGCCGTTCATCTGCATGGCGCCATCGCCCATGAAGGCGATGACCGTGCGCTCGGGAAACGCGAATTTTGCCGCCACGGCATAGGGGGTGCCGGCTCCCAGCGAAGCCAGGCCGCCGGAGAGCGACCCTTTCATTCCCCGGCGCATTTTTATGTCGCGGGCATACCAGTTTGCCACGGAACCGGAATCGCCGGTCATGATCGCGTTTTCCGGCAGGCGCGGTGACAGCTCCCAGAAAACACGCTGCGGGTTGACCGGTTTCGCCGATTGCATGGCGCGCTCCTCGAGAAGCTTCCACCATTCGGCGACATTCTTTTCAACTCTCTGACGCCACGACACATTGGTGTTCTGCTTCAGGAGAGGCAGGAGTTCGCGCAATGTCGCAGCGCTATCACCCACCATGTTCACCTCCATGGGATAGCGGAGGGACAGGTTGGCGCCGTCAATATCAATCTGCACGCCGCGCGCGCGGCCGGGCTCAGGCAGGAATTCCGAATAAGGAAACGCCGACCCGATCATGAAAAACGTATCGCATTCTTTCATCAGATCCCAGCTCGGTTTGGTTCCGAGCAAGCCGATGCTCCCGGTAACGAAGGCCAGATCATCCGGCAAGGCGGCCTTGCCGAGGAGCGCTTTTGCGACCCCTGCATTCAGCCTGGTTGCCACGGCAATGACCTCGTCTGTCGCCTGGAGCGCGCCGGCGCCGACCAGCAGGGCGATTTTTGTCCCGGCATTCAGCACATCGGCGGCCCGCCGCAGCGTTACCGCGTCGGGCGTCAGCGCCGGGCCGGCATAGCCGATGCCCGTATGCGTACTGCCATGCGCCATCGGCGGCTCTTCATAGGGCAGCTCCTGGAGATCATTCGGCAGAATCACGCAGGTAACGGTACGTTTCGTGTGAGCGATGCGCACCGCACGATCGATCAACTGGCGCACCTGGCTTGGCAAGATCGCCATCGCCACATATTCGGAAGCGACGTCCTTGAACAGATTTTGTAAATCGACTTCCTGCTGATAGTTGGCGCCAAGCGCGGTGCGGGCTTGCTGTCCAACGATGGCGACCACCGGCGTATGATCCATTTTGGCGTCATAAAGCCCGTTCAGCAGATGGATCGCTCCGGGGCCGGATGTGGCATAGCAAAGTCCAACTTCGCCGGTGAACTTGGCATGGCCCGAGGCCATGAAGGCCGCCATCTCCTCATGCCTCACCTGGACGTAATGCATGTAATCCTTGGCCCGCTCCAGCGCGACATCGAGGCCGCCGACCCCATCGCCGGGATAACCATACACACGCGACAACCCCCATTGCGCGAGCCGGCGCCAAACAAATTCAGAGACGTTCTGTGCCATGCCAGCTCCTTTGCTCATTCATTTGGGAACGCGCGCATCAGCGCCAGGGCTGCCAAACCCGCGAGCGACAGCCCGATAAAACTCAGCGGCGCCGGAATGGGTGGCCCGTCGACCATGTTTTGCCGCCAGTTGCGCCAGCCGCCCATGGCGCGGGAGACGCCAAATACATGAAAGCCCATCCCCGCCACCCCCATAAGGGCGGTGAGGCCGAGCCATGCCCGTGTGAAGAGCCGCTGTTCTCCCGAGGCGCCCAGCGCCGCTCTTGTCAACAAGGCAGCGCCAACCGGCGGCATGGTCACGGGCAAATACATTCCCGGATTATGAAAGGCACCCCGAAAATGCAGGAGCCAGGCCTCGCCTGACGTGGCAAGGAGACTGACGGCCGCCGCCAGGCTGAGCACGCGCCCGGCCGGGTGGCCGAGCAGTTCAGGGCCTCGCGGCGCCGGCGTATCACGTACCCGTTCTGCCAACAGCCCGAACAGACCCGCAAGCCCGATGGCCGCCGGCGCCCCGATCGGACCTGAGTAAAACAGATTCTGCCAGCGCAGTCCGCCCGGCTTCTTCAAAATGTTGTATAGATGGAACCCGGTGCCGATGACGCCGGTAGCGGCTGTCAGCCCGAACACCGCGTCACGGTGACGATGGCGTTTTTGCACGGTGTCGCCCACCCCGTGCAGGCTTGCGACTAAGGCGACAAGCGAGCTGGCAAGCGGCGTCACCATTGCCGGGTTATAGAAACCACCGCGATAATGCTCGACCGCACTGTCTAACAGCACCGCAGCGGCAAGAACCGCCGAGCCGTGGTTCAGGCGCTGTGCGACTCTGACTTGCGTCCGCGATCTGTCTCGATCAACGCGCAGGGCGGTCGACTGGCCCAGCCGGTTCCGGAGATCAAAACCGTGCGGCATCGCTGAGCCCTCCGACAATTGCCGCCTGGTTCCGCCCAGGCGCCCCATCATCGACGGGTATGATGCGTACCGGGACCGATTTCCCCGCCGGGGTTTTTGATTTCTGGTCGCAATGGGCCAGCGCCACCAGCGGATTCATCTCCGGGTAATAGGCGCCAAGGCAACCGTCCGGCAGGGCGAATGGCGTCACCTTCAAACCGGACACTTCGCGATGCACACCATCTTCCGCATCGCTCACGAGGCGGACCGTCTGCCCTTCATGCAGACCAGCCCGGCGCATCTCCTCCGGGTTGATCAGCAGCACGTCGCGCCTGCCTTCAATGCCGCGCAACCGATCGCTGTAGCCGTATATCGTCGTGTTGAACTGATCATTGCTGCGCATGGTTATCAACCGGTAGCGCCCGGGCTTATCGGCAAAACCAACCGCTGATGTTTCCTGCGGCGTCGTAAACTGGGCCTTGCCGCTCCTTGTCTTCCAAATCCGCTCGCGCGCTGTATTGCCGCGGTAAAACCCTCCCGGTGTCCACATCCGGGCATTGAAATCATGGAACTGCTCCGGATAGGTTTCAGCGATGAGATCGCGGATGAGCGCATAATTGCCGACCCATTCATCCCAATGGAGTTTGGGATTTGGTGGCAAAGTGGCTTTGGCGATGCCGGCAACAATGGCTGTTTCGGACAGCAGATGCGGGCTTGCGGGGGGGCGGCGCCCGAGTGAGCCGTGGATACAGCTGAATGTGTCCTCTACGGTAACGGCCTGGGGGCCGCTGGCCTGGCGATCCTGCTCGGTGCGTCCCAGGCATGGCAGCAAATACGCCGTGCGGCCATTCACCAAATGGCTGCGGTTCAGCTTGGTCGCGACCTGGACCGTCAGCGCCATGCTGGTCCAGGCACGCTCCATCCGCTCTCGCTCCGGAATGGCGCGGACAAAATTGCCCCCGAGACCGAAGAACGCCTTGACCTTGCCGGATAGAATGCCTTCACAGGCTGCGACGGTGTTCATGCCGTCATCGCGCGGCGGCGTGAAGCCGAATTGTTCGGCATAACGGTCCAGAGGTGCGAGCGCCGCCTTTTCCGTGATACCCACCGTGCGCTGACCTTGCACGTTGGAATGCCCCCTTACCGGCGAAATCCCGGTGCCGTCACGGCCGATATTGCCTTTCAGCAGCAGCATGTTGAGCAGCATCGCGACGTTATCGAAGCCATGGACATGTTGCGTCAGCCCCATGCCGTAAATGCCGATGACACGATCGGAATCGACATAAATCTGCGCCGCACTTTCGATGGCAGCACGGCTGAGGCCGGATTGCTGTTCAATTTCCGCCCATGATGTTGCCTCCGCCTTGGCTCTGAACGCCTCCATGCCAATGGTGTGTTGTTCGATGAAATCAACGTCCAGCACACGTCTTCCTCGCGGCTTCGCCGCGTCGTCCTGCGCGAAGACATGTTTGCAAATTCCGAGAATAACGGCGATGTCCCCGCCTGGCCGCGTCTGGTGGTATTGCGTACTGATTCGCGTTTCGTGGCCCGTCAGCATTTCCGTGAGGTTTTGCGGGTTGACGAAAACTTCGAGCCCCTTCTCCCGGACCGGGTTGAAGGTCACGATCTTCACCCCACGCTTCGCCGCATCCTGCAGCGGATGTAAAAAGCGCGGGCTGTTCGAACCGGTGTTTTGGCCGAAAATGAAAAACGCATCGCAATTGGTGAGGTCCTGATAGACAACCGTGCCGACGCCGGCGCCGATCAATTCTTTAAGGGCCACAGAGGTCGTCTCGTGACACATGTTGGAGCTGTCGGGGAGATTGTTATTGCCATAAAGCCGGGCGAGCAGCGCGTAGAGATACGAGGTTTCAAGGCTCGCTCTCCCGGAGGCATAGAAAATGACTGATTTTGGATCGAGCCGCTTCAGCTCTGCGCCGATCGCCTGAAACGCTTCCTCCCAACTGCACGGCACGTAATGGTCGGTGTCCGGATCGTAGCGCAAGGGATGCGTCAGGCGGCCCTGATGTTCCAGATCATGGTCATTCCAACCGCGCAACTCGCTCACACTGTGCTTGGCAAAGAACTCCGGCGTGCAGCGGTTGGCGGTGAGCTCCCAGATGGTCGCCTTCGCGCCATTCTCGCAAAACTCGAACATGTGGTAGTCTGCCGGCTTCGCCCATGAGCAGGAAGCGCACATCACCCCCCGCGTCTTGTTCTGGCGCATCAGCGTATCGATGACGCCAACCGTATTCCATTCTTGCCCAAAAACATGGGCAATGCCGTGCAGAGATCCCCACCCCCCGGCTGGACCTTTATAGGAATTCGTTTCGTTGGTGTCGGGCATTGAGCGTTTCCTTGTCGGGATCGGCGCGCTTCTGGCGTCGTTCGGAGAGTTTCGGACGTGACGCTATGCCTGGAAACAATCCATGGCGGCGGTGATCAGTCGTCGAAGCATCCCACTCTTCATAGATATGGCCGAAACAGTACGATCATCAGAGTCCAGGCATAAGCGTTTCATTGATATTCATTTAGAAAGAGAATGGCGAACGGATGGCAATTTCCGCCCACCGAGACAACCCCACAAAACGCCCGCACCAAGGATCAGCAGCGTCGCGATGGCGACACCTTTATGGGCACTAAAAAACATCTCGCCACTTTTGCCGTGTTCGCTGCCCGTGAAACGCCCGCGCATGCCATAGTCACCGGGCACCGGGCGAAAGAGATTTGCCGGCGCGTCAGCGGGCGAAACCTCATGCAGTAATTGCGACGAATAGCCCGCCTCGGCGAGGTACCAATCGGCGACACCTGCCGCGATCCGGTTCGCCATGATGGCAACCACGGTGGGAAACCCAACCCAAACCTCTCGGCGCGGATGAAACGCGGCAAAGACGATGGCACGGGCGGCGACTTCCGGAGCGTAGATCGGCGGGACGGGCCGCGCGCGGCGACCCGTTTTGTTGAGCGCCCAAGTGAATTGCGGTGTGTTGATGGCCGGCAGGTGAACCATCGAGAGGCGAATATCGCTGCGGTCGTGAATCAGTTCGCTCCTCAGGCTGTCCGTGAAACCGCGAATTGCCGATTTTGCCCCGCAATAGGCTGACTGCAACGGCACGGACCGATAGGCGAGCGCCGAACCCACATTTACGATCGTGCCCACGCCGCGCCGCTTCATGCATTTGAGCGCCGTCATGGTGCCATGCACGGTTCCTAAATACGTCACTTCCGTCGCGCGCCGGAATTCTTCTGCCGTGACCGCGCTGACGGGCGCGAAAATCGTCGCCATGGCATTGTTTACCCAGATGTCGATTGGCCCCAACTCAGCCTCGATTGTCTCCGCTGCCGCTTCCACAGCCTGGGCATCCGCGACATCCGCCTGTGCATAACAAGCATGTGCGCCAAGCCGCTGAAGCTCGGAAACCGCTGCCTTCAGCCGCGGCAAATCGCGTCCGATCACGCCGACATCGCAGCCTTGCCGGGCGAACTCCGCCGCTGTCGCGCGACCGACCCCAGCGCCTCCGCCCGTCACGACCACCACTTTGCGCATCACCGCATCTCCGATCGTTTCTGCTCCATAAACTGGTAACCCGACGCAACAAATCACCGCCAATCGGGAGAATGGACAAATCTTCATTGTAAAGATAATGATCCGCCGCCGCGAAGGCGGCATAACCAATTTGTTATTGCACCTATCCGAGCATTTAAGACACTGCGCCTGTGATTCCCGGTCCGGACGCATCAAGATTGTCGGGCAAATCAGATGCCTTTGAAAATTGAGGATTACGCCATGATCGGCGATGGCCAAAGCGCGGCGCTGGTCGGGCGTAACGGCTCGATCGATTGGCTGTGCTGGCCCCGTTTCGACAGCGACGCGTGCTTTGCGGCTTTGCTTGGTCGCGAAGAACATGGTTGCTGGATGATCGCGCCTGAGGGCCGCGTATCGGCATCGACACGCGCCTATCTAGGCAACACGCTTGTGCTGGCGACGGAATTCACCACCCCGGCCGGTACGGTGCGCATGGTCGACTTCATGCCGATCCGCCGCGGAGAAAGCTCCGCCATTATCCGCATTGTCAGTGGTCTGGCAGGAACCGTCGCGATGCGCTCCGAGCTCAAGCTGCGATTCAATTATGGCAGCATCGCCCCATGGCTGAGCGAAAAAGATGGCGCGATCGTCGGCACGGTCGGCCCCGATCTCGTGGCGATACGGAGTGACATCGCCCTCACATGCAACAAAGAAACCATTAGCACCTGCTTCGATGTCCATGCCGGCGAAAGAATTTCTTTTACGCTGCAATACGGGCCGTCCAATGGGCCCTTGCCACCGCCTCTCGACGTCGACCGATTGCTGACGGATACGAAGGCCTGGTGGCTGTCCTGGATTTCCCAGTTCGACCGGACCACTGAGTGGCCCGAATTCGTGAAGCGGTCACTGATCATCCTCAAGGCGCTTACCTACTTTCCCACCGGCGGCATTGTCGCCGCACCCACGGCCAGCCTTCCAGAACGGCCCGGTGGGAGCTGGAACTGGGATTACCGCTATTGCTGGCTACGGGATGCCACCTTCATGATGTCCGCCTTTTTGAATGCTGGATTTACGAACGAGGCCCGTGACTGGTTGCAATGGTTGTTCCGCGCCGTCGCCGGCACGCCCGACAGAATCCGCATCGCCTACCGTATCGATGGCGGACGCCGCCTGGAGGAGTGGCAAGCCGATTGGCTACCGGGCTATGGCGGCGCGCGGCCGGTCCGAATTGGCAATCGCGCCGCAAGCCAGAGGCAGCTCGACATATTCGGAGAACTTCTCGATTCCTCGCATCTTGCCGAGCATTCCGGGTTGAAACCCGATGAATGGGAGCTCGAAATCGAGCAACGTCTCGTTCTCCATGTCATGAAGATCTGGCGGCAACCTGACCAGGGCCTCTGGGAATCACGCAGCGCTGCCAAGCACTATGTCTACTCCAAGGTAATGGCATGGGTTGCGGTCGACCGGTTTCTCACTCTGGCGAACGCAAAATCAAACTGTCCTGCAGAGCTCAAGAAAAAACTACACAAGCTGCGGGATGAAATGCATCGCGAGATTTGTCGGAGGGGATTTAGCCAAAAACGCAACAGCTTCGTCAAGCACTACCACTCCTGCCAACTCGATGCGAGCCTTCTTCTGTTGCCGCTGGTTGGCTTCCTGCCTGTTGACGACCCACGGATGGCGGGGACGATCGCGGCGATTGAGGCCGAGCTTACGGAAGGTGGACTGGTTCGGCGCTATAAAGCTTCCCGTTTCGGGCGCGAAGAAGGCGTTTTCATTGCCTGTTCCTGCTGGCTTGCCGACTGCCTGGTGCTGCAAGGGCGACACGACGACGCACGTCGCCTCATATCGCGCATCATTGCGCTGGCCAACGATGTCGGTCTTTTGTCCGAGGAGTATCACCTTCGCCAAGGGCAGCTCCTTGGCAATATGCCACAGGCGCTTTCTCATTTAGCGCTGGTGAACAGCATTCTCGGCCTCTCGGGTCCCGTCTTGCAACGCGGCGCCCCCTAGCCGGCGGCCTCGCCCGCCGACTCTCTGGCTTCTGCATTACGGTCCTGGCGTCACAGCGGGCGGCCTCGGGTCGCCCGCTGGCGGGTCATTTCGACCGCTCCCTGTGGCCGGGATTGGCGGCTTTCTCACGCGTTAGGAGAATGACCATGGTTTTGATTTTGTGTCTGTCGGTCGTGTCATTTCGGTTTCTTATTATCCGCCAATTGCAATGGCTGACTCGGAAGATCGCGCCCTCCCGGATCCCCTCTCCCTCGTACCCATTTTCCGTACCTGCAACATAAATGACGGAAGATGCGATCTGATAAGAGAGACAGACGGAAAGAGACGGCGAGCCCCCTTAAGCGTCAGGATCGTCTTCGCTCCTGCGGCCTCGGCCTACATCAGCGGCGGTTTCGTGGAACCATAATATTCGTCGATGTTATGTCGATTCGCTGACCAGTCGAAGATTTCCGAGGTCCCGTAAGAGGGGGCGTCCTCCAATATGCGCTTGTCCAGATTCACCACGTAAGCATCATAAGCTTCGTTGTATGTCAGTTTATGCCAGGGCAGCGGATGGTATTTTTCGCCGATACCAAGAAAGCCACCGAACGACATGACCGCGTAGGTCACGTGCCCGCTTTGTTTGTCCAGCATCACGTCATGGATCGACCCCAAGGCCTCGCCCGCTGCGTTACAGACCCGGCTGCCATTGACTTTGCTGGCGGCGATCATCGTGGGAGTCTCTTTCTGGTTGCCTGCTCCAGAAGGCGTTGCGTAGCTCATGCTATGTCCTCCGAATTTCGTTCGATGGCGATCCAGCCTCGGATCGCTGACCTCAGATGGGACAGAAGCAACAAAGATAAATCACCGGCGCGATTAAACCTTCCATACTTTGCCGTCACGGAATTTTTCCACCGCAATCCTGCCGACGACCAAAACCGCTTGGCGTGGAATAACACCGTCATGCACCAGTGCATGACGCGTTCTTACGGAAAGCGTAATTTGGTCGCGGTCCGTCGCCGCGCCATGTGATCCGGAGGTAATGGAGGACGCAATGATCTTATCGAAAAAAAATGAAGCCACGCACTGGCTCGCATTGGCGGCGATGCCCGGTCTGATGCTGGTTTGGTCACTGGCCCACGCGCCCCCGGCAGCGGCGGATAGCCAATGCACGCAAGGTGCGATGCAGCAAAACCATGTCAACGCGCGCGATGGCGCCGCGAATGGCACCGCCCAACCGATGAGCCGCCAGACCGGCAATCAGCCGACCAGCGGCCCCTGCCATTCATCCGGACAAAGCACGATGCAGCACTCCACGGGCAATCAAATGTCGAATCCGGGGAGTGATGAAAAACACACCAAGGCCGCAGCGCGCGTCAACCAAAGGACCGGCGCGGTCGAAGGTCCGCCCGCCCCGCTGAGCAACCAGAAGGGCAACCAACCGACGAGCCCGGTCGTTCATTAGCGAGCGCCAGCCACGCGAAGGGACCACGCCGCAACCGCGTCATGGCGACCACGCTGCGAATTGCAGTCTTGAAACGCTTGTTGGCGGCGCAGATCTTTGATGCCGCCGCCACGAAAACAGGAGATAGAAAATGCCTGCCATACTGCTCTGGCTTCTCGGCGTGCCGATTCCCATCATCATTCTTTTGTTGCTGCTATGGCATTGACCGGGGAGGAACAGATGATGCCGAATGAGGTTGCTCCCCCGAGCCAATCGCTCCCCGGCGCACTGCCGGAGCCCATCGCTTCGGCGCAATCGGCGGTGTCCTGGGCGGCGGTGATCGCCGGCGGCGTCACCGCCGCTTCCGTCGCGATGACTTTATTGCTGTTCGGCGCCGGGCTCGGCCTGGCCTCCCTTTCTCCCTGGGCCGGCCGGGGCGTGAACGCCGGCACCTTTACGGTATTCGCGGCAATCTGGTTGATCATCGTGCAGTGGGTGGCATCCGCCCTGGGCGGCTATATGGCCGGGCGGCTGCGGACCAAATGGGTGGCGGTGCACACGGACGAGGTATTCTTCCGCGACACGGCGCACGGGTTTTTATCCTGGGCGCTGGGCGTGCTGATCACCGCCGTGGTGCTGACCGGGGCCGCCGGCTCGGTCACCGGCAGAGGGACAGACCTGGTGGCGCAGGCGGCATCCAACGCCAACGTTGCCAACCGCTATTTCGTTGATTCATTGTTCCGGCAGAACGCCAACCCCGCCCTTGCCACTGGAAGTAGCGTGCTCGGCACCGCGCCGCCCCTCGCCACCCCCGGCGTGTCCGCCCTCGCCGATCAACAGATGCGTGCCGACGCCACGGACATTCTGGCGGAAGGCGCCCTTGCCGGCGGCGTGTCCCAGGCCGACAGCCTTTATCTGGCACAGCTGGTCGCACAGCGAACCGGACTGCCGCCGGCCGACGCCCAAGAGCGGGTGACGGACGTGCTGAACCGCGAACGGGCGATGATCCGCAGCGCCAGGCAGACCCTCGATGCCAGCCGCAAGGCGGCCTCGGGCGCGGCGGTCTATGGCTTCGTGGCACTGCTGATCGGCGCATTCATTGCCAGCGTTTCCGGCGCGCTCGGCGGCAGGCGGCGCGATACGTACTGAGCCCGCGGCGCAGCGCTCTCGACCGGCTGCGATCATACGACGGCCAGCCCTCGGTCCGAAGGCGGCAATCATAAAAAGCGTGCCAATAATCGGAAAATGCGGTATGAAAAGTTAGAGGTTCGAGGGCGAAACATCAGGGTCCGGAAGATGGGTTGGCATCGGCACATATCGGTCTTTGAGGACCATATTGGTCGCTCCAAAAACGGTTTGCATGATCCATAAGGATTGAAGCGGCCATGACAGAATTGGAGCGGCCATGACGGAGGTCAATCATGTTGGGGCATCGTTGACGGACGATGCCCGCTACCGGCTCCTGGTGGACGCCGTATCGGATTATGCCATTTTTATGCTCGATCCGGACGGGATCGTGGCCAGTTGGAACCCCGGCGCCGAGCGCTTTCACGGCTATCGCGCCGTGGACATTATCGGGCGGCATTTTTCGCTGTTTTACACGCCCGAGGATCAAAGAACGGGCCTGCCGGCGCGAGTCCTCAACACCGCCGCCACAGAAGGACGCTTTGAAACCGAGGACTGGCGTGTCCGCAAAGATGGCACCCGGTTCTGGGCGCATGTGGTCATTGATCCGATCAGGACATCGGCCGACGAGATTGCCGGATATGTAAAAATCACGCGAGACCTGACCGAAAAAAGACGCGCGGAACAGGCGCTCCGGCGCGACGAAGAACAGTTCAGAATTCTCGTGCAAGGGGTAACGGACTATTCGATCTACACGCTTTCCCCCGCGGGCACGGTCGCCAATTGGAATCTCGGGGCGCAGAGGATCTACGGGTATCGTCCGGAAGAGATCATCGGCAAGAATTTTGCCCTTTTTTATACGGATGAAGATCTGGAAGCGGGGCGGCCTGACATCGCCCTGAACACCGCCATTCGCGACGGACGTTCTGAAATGGAAGGATGGCGCATCCGCAAGGATGGGACACGATTTTTGGCGAATTCGATCATTACGCCGATCCGAAGCAGCATGGACGAGATCATCGGTTTCGCCAAAATCACGCGGGATATCACAGAACAACGGGAAACCGAACGCGAGTTGGAGCAGGCGCGCGAGGCGCTTTTTCAAGCCCAGAAAATGGAAGCCATCGGCCATCTCACCGGCGGAATCGCGCATGACTTTAACAATCTCCTGACCGCCATTTTAGGTAGCCTGGAACTCATCGAGACCCGTCTGACCCAAAGCCGGTTCCGGGAAATCGATCGTTATGTCGGCCTGGCACAAGGCGCGGCAAAGAGAGCAACGGCCCTGACGAGCCGGCTTCTCGCTCTTGCACGTCGCCAGACGTTGGCCCCCGAACCGATCGATGTTGTTCGTCTCGTTTCAGGGCTCGATGAACTCATCCGCCGGACCATCGGCTCCACCATCGATCTTACCTTCGACATCGCTGACGATGTCTGGGATATTCTGGTCGATCCGAACCAACTTGAGAATGCCCTTCTCAATCTTTGCATCAATGCCCGCGACGCGATGCCCGACGGCGGCAGACTCGAAATCAGGGCCAAAAACGCGCATCTGGAATTTCCCGGCACGGCGGAGCCCAAACTCCCCGCAGGAGACTATGTCGACATCTCCGTCAGCGACACCGGAACCGGCATGTCAAAAGACGTTCTTGAACACGCTTTTGAGCCGCTTTTTACCACCAAACCCGTCGGTGAAGGCACGGGGTTGGGCTTGAGCATGATCTACAGCTTCACCCGCCAATCCGGTGGCAAAGCCTGGATCGAGTCCGAACTCGGGCGCGGCACCCAGGTCCATTTGTGCCTGCCGCGCCATTGCGGCGGTCGCGACCTGGCGGGCTCAGATCCAAGCTTCGACAGCCGGCGCGCTGGTACCGGTGGCGCGGTCCTGGTGGTCGACGATGAGGCCGTCATACGCCTGTTAGTCGCAGAAGTTCTGGAGGATCTCGGCTGCCGTTATGTCGAAGCACAAGACGGCCTCTCCGGACTAAGGCTCCTTGAGAGCGAACGACAACTCGATTTGCTGATCACTGACGTTGGCTTGCCCGGCGGCCTCAACGGCAGACAACTCGCCGAAGCCGGGCTGCTTTTGAGGCCAAATCTGAAAATCCTGTTCATCACCGGTCAGGCCGAAGGCTCGGTTTCCGGCGAAGATGGGCTGCCGGCGAACATGCATGTCCTCACCAAGCCATTCAGCCTGGAACAGCTGAGAAAATGCATCACGTCGATCTTCAGCCGGCAGACATTATCGACGCAGGCATAACAAGCTGCACGATGCCGTTGCGCGCCATCCGCCGGGCCAGTTCAGCGACGTGATCGTCTGCTGGCCGTAGCCCGTCGCGCTCCACCGCGGCTTACGCGGGCAGCATTGGCGCCTCATCACGCGCAATATCGACGAAACGCTGGATTCGGGGCGCGATAGAATTCGCCTTCACCGTGAGCAGAAGCTCGCTCACCGCTCCGGGGTCCGCAAGAGGACGGCTGACCACATCGGAAATGCCCATCCGCGCATAGCATTGGGGGAGAATGGCAATGCCGATGCCCGCGGCAACAAGGCCGAGAACGGAGCCAAGCTCGCGCGCATGCTGGGCAACTTTCGGCGCCAGGCCGGCCTGGCTGCACAGGGTCATGAAATGGTCGTACATGCCGCAGCCTATGTCGGGTGCGACGCTGACGAAAATTTGCCCATCGAGCTGGCCCAGGCCGAGCGCGCCACGCGTCGCGGCAAGCGGGTGGTTCGGCGGGAGGAAGACGGCCAGCTCGTCCCGCCAGACCCGGTGCGCGATCAGGCCGGGACCCGCCTGGAAATAGTAAGGCGGCCGCAAGATGCCGATGTCGAGTTCGCCGTTGAGCAGGGCCTGGAGTTGCTGCGCCGTCGACATGTGCCGGAGTTCGATCCCGATCTCGGGGTAGCGGTCCCGAAAGGCGCGCATCAGCCGTGGGAACATGTCGAGCATCGGCACGGAGCCGGTGAAACCGAGCCGGATGAGCCCGGCCTCACCCTTCGCCGACAGGGCGACCACTTCGGCGGTCCGGCGCAGTTCCCCAAGGACTTTCCGGGCGGAATCGAGGAGCAGCACGCCGGCATGGGTGATCTCCACCTTGCGTCGTGTCCGGTTGAACAGCGTCGCGCCGAGCTCCTCCTCCAGGGCTTTGATCTGCATGCTGAGGGGCGGCTGGCTGACGTGAAGCCGTTCGGCGGCGCGGCTGAAGCTGAGTTCCTCGGCAACGGCAACAAAGTAGCGCAACTGGCGGAGTTCCATGGCTTATATAAAAACCAAATAAATCGCCGATCAAGATCATATTAGACTTTATAAGTGCTCTTGTGTCCTATCCACGAAACTTTGGGGGAACGGCAAAATGCTCGGATTCAGGATCAATCGCCGCGCTCGGCAGGTGCCGGCGGCACTCGTCGACCGCTTCCGCACATTGCCGGCCGCCACTGTCAGCGACGTCATGGCGCGCATGGTGGCCGGCGGCCCGCGGCTCCGGCCGATGCATGGCGGCGGGGTCATGGCCGGCGTGGCGCTGACGGTGAAGACGCGCCCAGGCGACAATCTGATGGTCCACAAGGCGATCGATATCGCGGCCCCGGGTGACGTCATCGTCGTCGACGCCGGCGGCGACCTGACCAACGCGCTCATCGGCGAGATCATGTCGAGCCATGCGGCGGCGCGCGGTGTCGCCGGCTTCGTGATCGACGGGGCGATCCGCGACGCCGCTTCGATCCGTGCCGGGCGCTTTCCCGTCTTCGCCGCGGGCGTCACGCATCGCGGCCCCTACAAAAACGGCCCGGGCGAGATCAACGTTCCCGTTGCGCTGGACGGAATGGTCATCGAGCCGGGCGATCTGGTGCTCGGCGACGATGACGGGGTGGTCGCCGTTCCGTTCGAACATGCCGAGGCCGTGTTTGCCGCGGCATCTGCGAAACATGCCGCGGAGGAAAAGATTCTTGCCGGCATTCGCGCCGGCATTCCGCAAGACCGCGCCTGGGTGGACGAGACGCTGAAACGCCTGGGCTGCGCGCTCGACGCCGGCTGACAATTTAGAAAAAAATAGGGAGGAAATAATGTCTTCGAGCGAAAGCCTCGAGAAGGCGACGATGCGTCGCGTCTATTGGCGGCTGATCCCGCTGCTCTTCATGGGAATGCTGCTGAGCTACCTGGATAGAATCAATATCGGATTTGCGGCGCTGCGGATGAACCACGATCTCGGGCTCACGCCGTCGGTGTTCGGTTTCGGCGCCAGCATCTTCTTCCTCGGCTACATGTTGCTCGGCATGCCGAGCAACCTTGTGCTCGACCGCGTGGGCGCCCGCATCTGGATCCCGGTCATTCTGATCTTCTGGGGCCTGGTCGCGGCGGCCACGGCCTTTGTCCGGGGACCGGCAAGCTTCGATGCGGTCCGTTTCCTGCTCGGCATCGCGGAGGCCGGCGCGCTTCCCGGCTTCGCGCTCTACGTGACGCTCTGGTTCCCGTCTGCCTACCGGGCTCGCGCCATCGCCGGCTACATTATCGCGGGCCAGATTGCGGCGATTGTCGGCAGTCCGCTGGCGGCGATCCTGGTCTCCTCGACCGATCATCTGTTGGGCCTGCATGGCTGGCAATGGATGTTCATCCTGGAAGGATTGCCCACCGTTCTGCTCGGGATCGCCTTCTTCACCTTCCTCACCGAACGCCCCGCCGACGCACACTGGCTGGATGCCGAACAACGCACCTGGCTGCAGCAGACGCTCAAGGCGGAACGCGCCGCCGCGGAAGGCGTGCGGCGTTTCCGGCTCACTGACGTGGTTTCCGACGGGCGCGTCTGGAGCCTTTCGATCCTCTTCGGCTGTGCGCTGGTCGGCGTCTACGGGCTGCTGATCTGGATCCCCCAGATCATCAACGCGATGGGGCACATGAGTCTTCTTGACGTTGGATTTCTTTCGGCGATCCCGCCGCTGGCCGGCGTCATCGGTCAGCTTGCCGTGAGTCACAGTTCGGACCGCACCGGCGATCGCAAGAAACATCTCGGCGCCGTGTACCTCCTCGGCAGCATCGCGCTCGCGGCCAGCGCCGTCTGCCCGAACGTGGTCGTCGCCTATTTTCTGCTCTGCCTCGCGAGTTTCGGAATCTTCGCCGGCAATCCGCTGTTCTGGAGTCTCTCATCGGCAATGATGACGGGCACTGCCGGCGCCGCGGCCATCGGGTTCGTCAACAGCGTGGCGCAATTCGGCGGCCTGATCGGGCCCTGGATGATCGGGCGGGTGAAGGAGGCGACCGGCAGCTTCGAGGCGGCTTTGCTCGCCCTCGCAGCCTTCCTGCTCTTCGCCGCGATCATCGCATTCCTGATGCGGGTGGCGCCCCGGCCCGCCCACGGCGACGCCGCGGATGCGGCCGCGCGCCGGGCGTAACCATCAACGAAAGGGTCAATTTCGATCATGATCATTGACTGTCACGGTCATTACACGACATCGCCGCCGGCGCATGAGGCGTGGCGGCGCCGGCAGGTGGCGGCAGGCCGCAGCACCTCTCCCGGCCCCGCCCCGCAAATTACGGACGACGAAATCAGGGAGACCATCATCAACGGCCAGCTTCGCGTGCAGGGTGAGCGCGGCGTCGACATGACGATCTTTTCGCCGCGCGCCGCCGGCATGGCGCATCACGACTCCGACGCCGCCGGCAATGCGGCGTGGTCGGATCTATGCAACACGCTGATCCATCGCGTCTGCCGTCTGTTTCCGCGCAGCTTCGCCGGAGTCTGCCAGCTGCCGCAGGCGCCTGGCGTCCCGCCGGCGAACTGCATCGCCGAACTGGAGCGCTGCGTGACGGAGTACGGCTTCGTCGGCTGCAACCTGAATCCCGATCCGTCGGGCGGCTACTGGACGGATCCGCCGCTGACCGATCGCTGGTGGTATCCGCTCTACGAGAAGATGGTCGAGCTCGACGTGCCGGCGATGATCCATGTCAGTTCCTCCTGCAACCCGAATTTCCACGCCACCGGCGCGCATTATCTCAACGGTGACACCACCGCCTTCATGCAGTTCCTCGCCTCGGATCTGTTCCGCGATTTTCCGACGCTGAAATTCATCATCCCCCATGGCGGCGGCGCGGTTCCCTACCATTGGGGGCGCTTCCGAGGCCTCGCGCAGGACATGGGGCGGCCGCCGCTGACGGAGCTTCTCCTCGGGAATGTGTTCTTCGATACCTGCGTGTACCACCAGCCAGGCACCGAACTGCTGGCGCGGGTGATTCCGACCACGAACATCCTGTTCGCCTCCGAGACGCTCGGCGCGGTGCGCGGGATCGATCCTGAAACCGGCCACGCTTATGACGACACGCGCCGTTATATCGACGGCGTTCCATGGCTGACCCCGGCCGACCGGGCGGCGATCTTCGAGGGCAATGCGCGCCTTGTCTATGGCCGGCTCTCCGCGCAGTTGGAACGGCAATCATCATGGTAACAGGCGGCAGAATGATGCGCATCGCGGTATTGGACGACTGGCAAGGCCTCGCGCGGCAGGCAGCGGATTGGTCCGCGCTCGAGCGGCGGGCAGAACTCGTGTTTTTCACGGCACCGTTCGCCGGCGAGGATGCGGCGGCAACGGCCCTCGCTGATTTCGATGTGCTCATGGTCATGCGGGAACGGACGGCGTTTCCGCATGCCCTGATCGAGCGGTTGCCGCGCCTGAAGCTGTTCGCCATGACCGGCCGGCGCGGAAGCTCGCTCGATCTTGTGGCGCTTGCAAAACGCGGCGTGACGATCTGCTACGCCGACCACGATATGACCGCGGCGACGGCGGAACTGACCCTCGGCCTGATCATCGCCGCGGCGCGGGCGATCCCGGCGGGCGACGCGGCGATCCGTGCGGGCGGCTTCCAGGGCGGCGTGCCGGCCGGCTTTCAACTCGCGGGGAAGACGCTCGGCATTATCGGACTCGGCAAGCTCGGTTCGCGGCTCGCGCGCTATGCGGCGGCGCTCGACATGAAACTGCTCGCCTGGAGCCAGAACCTGACCGAGGCAACCGCCACGGCGGCCGGCGCGCATTATGTGACCAAGGAGCGGCTGCTCGCCGAATCCGACGTGGTCAGCCTGCATCTCGTGCTTTCCGGCCGCACGCGCGGGCTGATCGGCGCCGCGGAACTCGCGGCGATGAAGCCGGGCGCGCTGCTGGTGAACACCGCCCGCGGACCTTTGGTCGACGAGGCCGCCTTGGTCGCGGCGCTGCGCGCCGGCCGGATCGCCGCCGCGCTCGACGTCTATGACAGCGAACCGCTGCCGCCCGGCCATCCGTTCCGTACCCTGCCCAACGTCGTGCTGACGCCGCATCTCGGCTACGCGACGGCTGAGGCATTTCGCGCGTTCTACCAGCAGGGGATCGAGAACGTGCTCGCCTTCATGGACGGCAACCCCATCCGCCGTCTCGATCCCACGGCAGTGTGATTTTACAGCGGTTCACACCGCACGCTCCGGTTTACAGACGAAGACTGGTATACGCTTCGACCCCAGACGGAAAATCCCTGCTGACCCACAGTTACCCTGAACATTTCAGCCTACACCATTGCGCAAGACCCGCTGCACAAGGGACGGCGTCAGCACTTGAGGTAATATAACCGGCATCGCATGATGGGGCGGGTAATAGACATAGAGCGGCACGCCATCACGGTGCTCTGCTTCAAGATATGAAGTTATGACAGGATCGCGATTGGTCCAGTCGCCTGTCATGACGATGGCATGGTGAGCATGGAGCGCTGCTCGCACCTGGTCATTATCCAAAACAACCCGTTCATTCACGAGGCAGGTTATGCACCAGGCAGCCGACATGTCGATGAGAACCGGCGTACCTGCCGCGCGGAGAGCCGCGAGCCGCGCGGGAGCGTAAGGGACCGCATTTGATAAGGCCGCCATTCCGGCCGATTGCGCTGGCGTGGCGAACGGCAAGAGCCCAAGCGTTCCCGCCGCAATGGCAAATCTGGCGACCCGAAATGGCAGGCTTTGGAACCTCAGAAGCCAGACAGCAAAGCCCAGGAGCATCATGCCTGTCAGGGCGATGAAAACACCTGTCGCACCGGCCTGCCGGGCCACGACCCAAAGAAGCCAGATCGTCGTCGCGAACATGGGAAAAGCGAGCAACTGCCGCAGGGTTTCCATCCATTTTCCGGGCCGGGGAAGCAACGCGCCGAATTCAGGGAAAAAACCGAGCAGCAGAAAAGGCAAGGACAGTCCTATTCCGAGAAGAAAGAAGATACCCAATCCGAACACAGATGGTGCGGCGAGCGCAGATGCGATCGCCGCGCCCATGAAGGGCGCCGTACAAGGCGTTGCCACGGCCACGGCGACAAGCCCCGTCACAAAGCTCCCCATGAGACTCCTGCGCCCCGCGAGCGATGAGCCGACATTGGCAAAGCGGGAGGTAAACTCAAAGGCACCGATAAGGTTCAGCCCGATCGCAAAGACAAGCCAGGCCATGAACGCAACGAAGGCCGGAGACTGCAGCTGAAAGCCCCACCCGAGCTTCGCCCCGGCGGCACGCAAGCTTTCGAGGGCGCCGCCGATGATCAGCATCGTCACGACAACGCCGGCGGTGTAGGCCAATGACTGGGCTCGGACAGCGCGTCGGGATTCACCGCCGAGTTGCACCACGCTCATCGCCTTGATGGCGAGCACGGGAAACACGCAAGGCATCAGGTTGAGCAGCACCCCGCCCAAGAGCGCGCCGATTGCCGACCAAAAAAGAGTGGAAACCGATAATACGGGCTTCGTCGCACCGAACGTCGGGATGATCTGCAGGCTTTGCTTGTTTCCGGCCCCATCGGTGATTTCGAGAACACCGGTGAGCGGCGCGTTTGGCGACCATTTGAATGGCTTCAATGCCAACGAAAAGCTTCCGGACCGGACACCCAACTTCTGCGGCGCGGCATTGACGATCGCGTCCGGGAGATCCGGGAAAAAATGTGCATTCCGGACATTCATGGCGCTGAGTCCCGACCCGGTGACGGTCAAAATACCACGAGCCGAGATCGACGACGTGAAAGGCGACGGCCCCGGTTCCGCCTCATGCGCTGCGGCGAATAATCCCGCCTGCATTGATGGAGCCGGACTCCCTTCGGCCAGATGGAGCGTGAAATTCGCGTGCTGCGGCACGCAAATCTCGGCACTGCATACCAGCCATTGCGCGTTGCCGTGCAGATCGATGCCCTGCGCTGACGGCGCGTCCGGGAGAGATGCTGCGAATGGCAGCAGAACGGTTCCGCTGAGCACATAATCACCGAGGGAATTGGTGATAAGCCATTCAGGCGCAGGCCAAGCGAAAGCCCCGATACTGACTCTCGCGGGTTGGGTCAGTGTAAGCTGGGGCGGCGAACCTGCATCTCCGGCATTCTTCCAATAAATGTGCCACCCTTTCGACAACCGAAACAACAGGCCAAACTGAAGGGCCGTGCCATTGGCCGCATCATTCTTCGAAACCAGCGACACGGTATCCTCGGCACTCACGAACCGGTCGCTTTCCGCTGCCGATGCCCCTCTGGGCGTTACAAGGGCGGCCGTGAGGGTCACGGCGATGAAAAGCAGGAGCAACGCCGTCCGCATCGCCACCCGGCGGAAGAGCCATATGTTCCAGCCCCTTAAAGAGAAACCTGCGCGCATGGCTCGATCAGTCTTCGGCCGCGCCGAGGATCGTTCCGTCGGGGCGCTGGATCACGACCGCGAATTTCGTGCCGGCAGGAACAGCAATTTGGCGCTGCGCCGGCTGTCCATTCCAGTCCTCGATCTTGGTGACGCTGCGCACGACATTGACTTCGGCCAGTGTTGCGCCGCCGTTCTCGCCTCCTTGAACACTCGTCGTGCGTTCAGGATCGAAACCAAAGAGCCACACCGTACCCGCTCCCTGTCCCGGCCCGACATCGATGGAGACCTGCCCGTCGGATGCCGCCACAGCAACGGGGATGGCGGCGGTCTTCGCAATCACTGTTTTCGCCTCCGATATGGCGGCGGTCATTTTGCTCTGATCCGACCCCACGAATTGCGACGTGCCGTCAACAACCGCTTCAGGCGTGTACACCTCGGTGCTGTCTCTGAGCGCCGCGTAATGATCCTGTAGATCGGTCGCTTCCTGGAGGGAGAAAGGATCTTTCCAGGCGGCGTTATCCCAATAAGTCACATGCAAGTCGAGCACGAGGACACCCGGATCCGTCGCCTTGACGTGACGCAACAAGGCGTCAGCAGGTGGGCAGTCCGAGCAGCCCTGTGACGTAAATAGTTCCACGACGACAGGCCGGGGCGCCGCGGCGGCCACGCCCGACATCGACCCGAAGAGAGCCGTTGCAAGCGGGAGAGCGGTGGCGAGCGTCGAAACGCGGTTAAACATACGAAACTCCTCATCGTAACAGACACACGACCGCATTGCGCGTCTTGCCCTATTATCCGGCTGGGCACCCTCTGAAGTTACAGCGATCAAAAAGATTTTTTCGAGCACGGCTCCTGGCCACAAGCAGGCATTGACCCCGCGGCAGCGCACCCACTTCCTGCCCCCGGCTTCCGATTTGATCAGAATCAATGGCTGGGCTCCATGCCGGCGCTAATGGCAATTCATGCCCCGCAGTTCGGACCACGCGCGAGGAGTCGCATTCCATTTTGAAGCCTCTGCCGTCAATGTCGTCTGCAACGGCTTCGTTGCGACGTGGTTTCCTGCCGAGCTCGGCCAAAACGCAGGCGGGCGAGGAACTGGCGCGTGCCCGGCTCTGACAGCCATCCGCGCGTCGTTACGCTGACACTCAATCCGGCGCTTGATGTTGCCTGCACGGCGCCTGCCGTCCGGCCGACACACAAGATCCGGACATCCGACGAGCGCCTCGACCCGGGCGGCGGCGGCATCAACGTCGCGCGCGTCTTGCGCGCCCTGGGCGCCGATCCCCTCGCCCTGATCATGACCGGCGGCGCAACCGGCCAAATCGTCGAAGAGCTGCTCGATCAAGAAGGCGTTCGCTGGCGATCGCTGCCGATCAACGGGCGGACGCGCATAAGCCTGAGCGTCCATGATCGGCAGAGCGGCTTCGAATACCGGTTTGTCGCCCGGGGGCCCGAGCTCGACGCAGCCGAGTGGCGTTCCGCGCTCGATCTCCTGAACCAAATGGAGGCGGATTGGATCGTCGCCAGCGGGAGCCTTCCACCCGGCGTTCCGGCGGACTTTTACGCGCAAGCCGCTTCCATTGCTGCGCAGCGCGGGCAGAAATTCGTTCTCGATACTTCAGGCGACGCCCTGCAGGCGACCGTCGGTCGAGGGATCGAACTGCTCAAACTGAGCCTCGGCGAACTTGAATTCCTCACTGGCGCCGTGGCAAGCCGGCCCGAGCAGCAGGAAAAGGAGGTCATGGCGTTGCACGCGCGCGGCGCGGCGCGGCTGATCGCGGTCAGCCTTGGAAGTGATGGCGCGCTGCTTGGCACCGAAAACGGCGTGACACGGCTTTCCGTTCCACCGGTGAAACAGCAGAGCACCGTGGGTGCCGGAGACAGTTTCCTGGCTGGCATGGTGCTCGGCTTGTCGCGCGGCATGTCCGGCCCCGACGCCCTGGCACTGGCGGTGGCGGCCGGCTCCGCGGCCGTGGCCAGTTACGGAACCGCGCTGGTGCGGCGCCGTGACGTGGAAGCATTGTTCCGGCAGCTCCGCCCGGCATCCGTCACACCGGCGCTGCCATAATACCCAAATGCCGGGCCGGTTTTGCCGGGCGGCCGTCCTCCAGGGTTCCGGATCATGATCTGGATCAATGCGCCGACCGGCTGAACGCGCTGAAATTTCAAGCAACCATCACGAGGGAACGGGAGAAAGAGCAATGTCGGACTCCACCGCGCCGGTTCGCTGGTTTTCTGATCTTGGCATCGCCGACATTCCCGCCGTGGGCGGCAAGAACGCATCGCTCGGGGAACTGACAAGCCAACTTGCCGGCGCCGGCGTGCTGGTTCCGAACGGCTTCGCGCTCACCGCCGGTGTGTACCGCGACGCGCTCGCGGCTGCCAATGCGGAGCCCAGGCTGCACGCGCTGCTCGACCGGCTCGATATTTCCGACGTCACCGCCCTGGCCCGCGCTGCTGACGAAGCGCGCACGATCGTCTATGCGGCCACCGGCACGACCGCGATGAAGAGTTTGATCGCTGAGGCCTACGCGAAGCTCGAGGCCGAATACGGCCCCGGTGCGGCGGTTGCCGTGCGCAGTTCGGCGACCGCCGAGGATCTGCCGACGGCCAGCTTTGCCGGCCAGCATGAGAGCTACCTTAACGTGAGCGGACCGGAAGATGTTTTCGAGGCCTGCCGCCGCTGCTTCGCGTCCTTGTTCACCGACCGCGCCATCGTCTATCGCATCAATAACGGGTTCGACCATTTCAAGGTCGCGTTGTCAGTCGGCGTGATGAAGATGGTGCGCTCCGACAAGGCGTCGAGCGGCGTGATCTTCACGCTCGACACCGAGTCCGGCTTTCGTGACGTGATCTTCATCACCGGCTCCTACGGCCTCGGTGAAAATGTCGTGCAGGGCACCGTCGATCCGGACGAGTTCTATGTGCACAAGCCGACCTTTCGCGCCGGCCATCGTGCTGTGCTGCAACGCACGCTCGGCGGCAAGCAGCGCACCATGGGTCTGGCGCCCGGCCATGTCGGCGCCAGCACCGCCAACTGCGATACCCCGCTGGAGCTGCGCGACCGTTTCTGCATCTCCGATTCCGAAATCCTGACTCTCGCGGATTACGCGATCCGCATCGAAGACCATTATTCCGCCACCGCAGGCCGTTCCGAGCCGATGGACATCGAGTGGGCCAAGGACGCCGTGGACGGCAAGCTCTATATTGTCCAGGCGCGTCCGGAGACCGTGACCTCACGCAAGCAGACTGGCATGCTCGAGACCTACACGCTGCGCAACGCGCCGCAACCCGTGGTCACCGGCAAGTCCGTCGGCGAGAAGATCGCAACCGGAGCCGCGCGGGTCATCCGCGATGTCTCCGATCTTGCGGCGTTCCGGCGCGGTGAGGTGCTGGTCGCGCCGGAGACGCGCCCGGATTGGGAGCCGGTGGTCAAGACAGCGGCGGCGATCGTCACCGACCATGGTGGCCGGACCTGCCATGCCGCCATCGTCGCGCGCGAACTCGGCGTGCCGGCGGTGGTCGGCGCGGGCGACGCCACCACCCGGCTAAAAACCGGGGAGATTGTCACCGTCTCCTGTGCCGGCGGGGAGGTGGGTGCGGTTTACGAAGGCGCGCTGCCCTTCGACATTGCACGCGTCGATGCCGGCAGCCTCGCGATCCCGAACATCGCGATCATGGTCAATCTCGGAGACCCGGATCTTGCCTTCCGCACCGCCATGATGCCGAATTCGGGCGTCGGCCTTGCGCGCATGGAATTCATCATCGCCGAGCATATCGGCGTACATCCGATGGCGCTCGTGCATCCCGAGCGGGTCGCGGCCGCCGATCGGGCGCGTATTGCCGCGCTCGCCGCGGCTGACAGCTCGCCGACGGAGTTTTTCGTCCGCACGCTGGCCGAGGGCGTCGGCACAATCGCCGCGGCCTTCTGGCCCAAACCCGTGGTCGTCCGGCTTTCGGACTTCAAGACAAACGAATACGCGCAACTCATCGGGGGCGCCGCCTTCGAGCCGCGCGAAGCGAACCCGATGCTCGGTTTCCGCGGCGCAGCGCGCTATGCCCACCCGGCCTACGCGGAAGGCTTCGCCCTTGAATGCGCCGCCCTCCGCCGGGTACGGGAGACGATGGGCCTCACCAACGTCGTGGTGATGGTGCCATTCTGCCGACGGGTTGAAGAAGCCAACAAGGTCGCTGCCGAACTTGCCAGGCATGGGCTGCGGCGCGGCGAAGACGGGTTTCAGCTTTACGTGATGTGCGAAATTCCGAACAATGTGATCCTGGTCGATGAATTTTCCAAAGTCTTCGACGGGTTCTCAATCGGGTCGAATGACCTGACCCAGCTTACGCTCGGCGTCGACCGCGATTCCGACATCGTGGCCTTCGATTTTGACGAGCGTGATCCCGGCATGCTGGAGATGCTCCGACTGGCTGTTGTCGGCGCCAAGCGGAATCACCGCAAGGTCGGCATCTGTGGCGAGGCACCCGCCAACTACCCTGAAATCGCCCGCTTCCTCGCCGGCATCGGCATCGATTCGATCAGTGTCAACCCGTCCAGCCTGCTGCGTACCATCGAAGTGGTCGGGAGGCTGGAGCAAGGAGCGGCGCCCGTGGACGGGTCGAGGCCATAAACGAACCAGGAAGGAAATCGCCCCCCCTAACGGCGAAACCGGATCGGACGTGGATGATCTGTTCGGCGCCGAACCCTCACGGCCCTTCCTCAAATAATTGCGGTCGCCAGCGCCCGGCAAGGCGGTCAAATTCCGCTCTCATCCCAATATCAGCAGGATATTCGTGCCAGTGTGCGATCAGATCAATGACGGCGACAATGTCTTCTGCGGTCGACGTGTCGAGCGTCCAGAGATCCGTAAAGTCAAAGCCGCCACAATCGGCGGCATTCCACCAAGCGAGCAGAAAATTGGCCACGCGACGAGCTTGCTCCGTATCACCTTGGGCAATTCGCACCAAGCGTCGCAGTGCAGCATTGCCTCGGCTATGACTTTCTGACATTGATCAACCTCTCCCGGCTGCAAACTGATATATGTCGCATCATTCCGGCTGGCACGCAGGCCGCGCCAATTCAAGCTGATCGGCATTATAAGAAGGCGCAGTTCAAGCGTTTTGATCTGGATCAAGTCAGCGTCGCGGCGTGCACCGCATGCCGTCTCACCGTTGAAATGGAGGGCTTGTTCGGCGGCGCTTCCCCTGCTGCCTTTCAAGACGGCGGATTCGCCACCTCGCGGCAAGCGCCAAACCCCATACTCATTGCTGTTTTATTATGAAATTGCAGCGCGACGTTCAAAGGAAAGCGCTGAATACCCAAGGTCGACCTTCGCAAACCAGAAGCCGAGTTTTGAGCGAAATCAAGGTGGGGTCGTCGTGCCTATGTTTGGGTCAGGTTCCGCGATGGCGTGTTGCTGGTTTTCGTGGCGCGTCGTCCTGGCAATTGCAGGAGATGATTCCATGAACAAGACACCGCATAGGCTTGGCGGCTTTGCCGTAACTCTCTTAGGGGTTGCCGGTATTGCCACGGTCGCCCTGGCGCAGACGCCGAACGCCGCGGCTCCCGACTCCGCAGGTCAGGTGGGCCAAACGACAGGCCCCGGCATGATGGGTGGCTACTATGGCATGGGGCCCGGCATGATGGGGGGTATAGGGACCGGCATGATGGGCGGGCCAGGCGGCCCGGACGGCCGGTGGGGAGGTCCGAAAGTCTCGATCGCCGACCAGCTTGCCACACTGAAGGACGATCTGAAAATCACGGCTGACGAAACCGATGCCTGGAACACCTATGCCGCCGCGGTAACGGCGGCGGAGCAGGGGCGCGTGGCCGGGATGAGGTCATTGTGGCAGCCAACTGCCAACAGGAAAATGACACCCGATGAGCGTTTTGACGCCATGAGCAAGATGGTTGTGTTGATGAAGCAGAATTATGAACAGAAGAAGGCCGCGGCGGACGCGCTGCTGACGCATCTGACGCCGTATCAGCAGGGGCAGGCCAGCGAGATTCTACCCGGCCTCGCAACCAGGCGCGGTGGCCGCGGCTGGATGATGGGCCCCGGCATGATGGGGCCAGGCGGCTGGTGAGCGAAGACATCACAACCCAACCGCTCGATCGGCCCTCAGCCGCCGCCTGCGGCTGAGGGCCGCGAGAGGAATGAAAGCCCCCGCTTACGCCGGTTAGACCGGCCGTAGTTCGGGTTCCCGGCCTAACCAGTGAACCAGCCCGGCTCGACCGCGATGCCGTTTCGTTCCGCGCTCCGCCGGATTGAAAACCGTCTGGCGCCCGGCAGCCTTGCGCCGGGCTCGGCTTCGATGGCGGCAAAAAGTTCAGCCAGATGTGCCGTACTGCCGCCCACCGCGTCCGGAACCAGCGCGATCAGCAATTGTCCCGTTGCCGGCGCCGGACCTTTGTCGTCGAGAAACGAAGAGGCGTTGAAGGCGAAATGGGCACCTGTCACGCCCGCCGCCAGCGCCTCGACCATCAGCGCCAGAGACGCCCCCTTGGCCCCGCCCGCCGGCAACATGGTGCCGGCCAGCGCCGCCAGCGCATCGGTGGTCGGGTTGCCTTGCGCGTCGAGCGCCCAGTCATCGGGAATCGCCGCCTTTTTCTGGCTGGCCGCCACCACGTGACCGCGCGCGACTTTGGAGAGCGAGAGATCGATCAGGAGCGGGTCCTCCCGATACGGAAACGCGCAGGCGATCGGGTTGGTGCCGAACAAGGCCCGCCGTCCACCCCAGGGCGCCATGGCGGCGGGCGTGTTGGCGACCATCAGCGCCACCAGGCCGGCGCGCGCCAGCGTTTCGACGAACAACCCCATGGCGCCGCAATGGCTTGACCGGCGCACACCCGCAAACGCGATGCCTTGGCGGCGCGCGGCGTCGATCAGGCGGTCCACCGCCAGGTCAAGCGCCGGATAGGCGAAGCCGTTCGCGGCGTCGACGGCGATCGCACCCGGCAGAGAGGCTGATAATTGCGGCCGCGCGTTGCCGTCGATTTTGCCGGCGCGCACCTGCGCAGCATAGGAGGCCAAGCGCATCAAACCGTGCCCGCCCATGCCATCAGCCTGCGCCAGCACGAGCGCGCGGGCCACCGAGGCAGCCGCTACCGCGCCGGCGCCGCTCGCCGTCAGCGTGGCCGCCGCGCGTGTGCGTGCTTCATCCAAGCTCATCGTCATAATATCGCTCATGCTGACTCCAATACTTCGACGATCATTTTCGCGATATAGGATGAGACGCGGACGCTACTCGATCAGCCGCCCCTCTTCATCGAAGAACGGGAACGGTCCCGCCCAATCCCCCACAATGGCGGTGTGCGAGGTGAGCGCGGCGCCGGGCGTGAAATGGTGAAGCTGATAGCCTGCGGGCTCCAGAACGAAGGCGGAGGGCGCGTCCGGCCGGAGATCGAGCGCCACCTGATGCGCGGTCGAGGGCGCGATGGAGGCGATGGTGCCGGCCCAGCGCGCATGGATGGGGCGGTGGACATGGCCCGAGAGCACGCGTTCGACCTGGGGATGGCGCGCGATGATTTCGGCGAAAGCGGCGCTGTCCGCAAGGCCGATCTGGTCCATATGGCCGATGCCCGTGGCGAAGGGCGGGTGGTGCAGCGCCACCAGCGTGGGGCGGTCCGGCTGTTCGGCCAGGCGCGCGGCGAGCCAGTCCAACTGCCCTTCCCCCAGCGCGCCGCCGCCCTGGCCGGGCACCAGGCTATCCAGCGCGATGATGCGCAGCGGGAGGTGCTCGATGATGTAGCAGATGCGATCGCCTTCCCGGCCGAGATAGGCATGGTCCAGAAAGGCCGCGCGCAGGGCGGCGCGGTCGTCATGGTTCCCCGGCATCAGGAAGAACGGGATGTCGAGGCCCGCCAGATGGGTGCGCAGCCGCGCATATTCCTCAGGCCGCCCGGTATCCACGAGGTCGCCCGTGAACAGCACGAGGTCGGGCCGCGTGGTCTGGGTGCGCAGATGCGCAAAGGCCGCCTCCAGGGCGGCGGAGGTGTCGATTTTCCGGTAGGCGAGCCGGCCTTCTTCCTTGATGTGAAGATCGGTGAGCTGGGCGAGAATCATGGGGTCTGGCTTTCAGGCAAAACGATGAGGGCGGCGGGATCGAGGGCCGCATGCAGGATGTCGCCGGGGACAGCGATGATGCTGGCGCTGGCATCGAGGGAGACGAGGGTCCGGTCCGGCAGGGCGACGGTGAGGCGCGTGCGCTCGCCGATGAATTGCGCAGCGCAGACTTCAACGCCGGTTCCGTCATGCGCGCCGGCCAGGCGCAGCGCGTGGGGGCGCAGCATCACCCGCACCGGGCCATCCGGCGCCGCCCAGGGCACGCTGAGGCCGGAGAGGCGGAGCATGCCGTTCTCAACCCTGCCGGAAAGCGATGCGGCGGCGCCGATGAATTCCGCCACGTACCGGTCAGCCGGGTTGAACCAGATCTCGCGCGGCGTGCCGATCTGCGCGATCCGGCCTTTCTGCATCACCACCAGCCGGTCCGCCAGCGCCATGGCCTCAGCCTGGTCGTGCGTGACGTAGATCGTGGTGATGCCGAGCTTGCGCAGCAGCGTGTCGATTTCCACGCGCAATGTTTCGCGCAGCTTGGCATCCAGGGCGGTCAGCGGCTCGTCCAGCAGCAGCACATCCGGCGCCGCCGCCACGGCGCGGGCCAGGGCCACGCGCTGGCGCTGCCCGCCGGAAAGCTGGCTGATCAGGCGATGCCGCAGATCCGGAATGCGCATCATCTCCAGCATCTGCGCCACGCGGGCCTCGCGCTCCGGTTTCGGCACACCGCGAATCTTCAAGCCATAGCCGACATTCTCCGCAACATTCATGTTCGGAAACAAGGCATAGCTCTGGAACACCATGCCGACATTGCGCTTCTCGATGGGCAGCCGCGTCACGTCGCGCGCGTCGAAGATCACGCGCCCGCCCGCATCGGGCGTTTCCAGCCCGGCGATCAGGCGCAGCAGCGTGGTTTTGCCGCAGCCCGAGGGGCCGAGCAACACCAGGGTTTCGCCGGCATTGACGGTGAGGTTCACCGGCTCCAGCACGCGCGTCTGCGCAAAGCTCTTGCCGCATTGTTCGAGTTTGATGGTGGTGGTCATGGGCGTTTCCTGGCCGTCTGCGGGCGGGTGGCGCGTTGCAGGCAGAGAAGTAAAGGCACGATCAGCACGAAAAACACCAGCGTGTAGGCGCTGCCGATTTCAAGGCGCATGGAGGCATAGGCATCGGCCAGCGCCACCGGCAGGGTCTGGGTCACAGGCGTGTGCAAAATCCAGGTGAGGTTGAATTCACCCATCGAGAGGGTGATGACGGTGAGCGCGCCCGCAAGAATGCCGGTGCGGCAATTGGGCAGCACGACATCGAAAAAGCGCCGTATGAAGCTGGCCCCCAGGCTGGCCGCCCCTTCTTCGAGGATCCGCAGATCGGCGCTGGACATCACGGCCAGCACGGCGCGCAACATGAAGGGCAGCGTGAACAGCACATGCCCGGCCAGGATGAACCAGATGCTTTGCCGAAAGCCGCCCCAGCCATCATAGGCCACCACCAAAGCGAGGCCGGTGGCCAGGCCCGGCACCGCCACCGGCAATACCAGGGCCTCCTCCGCCAGCCGCGCCAGCCGCCCCGGGGCGCGGGCCAGCGCATAGGCGGCGGGTATGCCGATCAGCAGCGTCGCCACCAGGCAGAGCAAAGCGATTTCCACGGACAGCAGGATCGTTGGCCAATAAAGCTGCAGAACCTGGCCGACCCATTCGAGGGTGAGGCCGCTTCTCAGCCCGATAAAGGCGTTGCGCATCAACCCGGCCAACACGGAATAACCCATCGGCACCGCGATGAAGGCGCAGACGAGCAGCGTGAGGCCAAGCTGCAGCCAGAAGCCGGAACGGCGATGGGTGGACATCACGCTCACCCCGCCGCCGCGCCGCTGCCCGTGGCGCCGCGCGCCAGGCTCAGCACCACCCAGCTCACCAACCCCAGCAGCAGGCTAAGGGCGGCGACGGCGGAGAGATCGGTGGTGAGGGTGAAATCCGTGTAGATCATCATCGGCAGCACATTGATGCGCGTGGCCAGCGTGAAGGCGGTGCCGAACGCGCCCATGGAGGTGGCGAAGGTGAGCGCGCCGGCGGAAATCAGCGCGGGTTTCAAAGCCGGCAGCGTCACGTCGAGAAACACGCGCGCGGGCTTCGCGCCCAGGCTGCGCGCCGCTTCTTCAAAACTGGCCTCGAGCATCGCGGCCGCAGCCATCACCGTCAGCACCACGCGGGGAATGGAGAAATAGAGATAGCCGAGAAACAGCCCCCAGACCGAATAGGCGAACACGATCCGTCCGCCATGCAAGGCGAGGCTGATTTCGCTCACCAGCCCCTGGCGCCCGGCCAGCATGATGATCATGAACCCCACCACAACGCCCGGAAACGCCAGTGGCAGCGTGAGGATCGAGACGAGCAGCGCATGGCCGGGAAAATGATGCCGGCCCAGAAACAGCCCGCACACGCCGCCGAGGATCAGCGTCGCGATTGTCACCACCGCCGAGAGGATGAGTGTCGCCACCAAGCTTTCCAGATGCCTCGGGTCCGTCAGCGCCAACCAAAAGCCGCCGATGCCGTTGGCGCCTTGCGCGCCGACATGCAGCAAGGCGCCGAACGGCACGATGAAGAAGGCAAGAAATACCAGCGCGGCTGGCAGGAGCATCCCTGCCAGCCTTGCTGTTTCGCCAGGACGGCGCTCAGACATTCAGGACAGTTCAGCCACGTAGCGGGCGGCGAACCCCTTCTGCGCCGCCGCCAGTGCCGCCAGATCAACCGGCTTGGCGCGGGCGTAATCGCTCGCGGGCAGGAAGCGCGCTTCGATCTCGGCCGGCAGCGGGACCGGGCGGGCGGGACGCAGATAGGCCGCGGCCCACAATTTCTGGCCTTCGTCGGAGAGCGTGAAATCCAGCAGCTTCTTGCCATTCGCCAGATGCGGCGCGTTGGCCAACAGCGTCATCACGTAAGGAAAGCTCACGCTTCCTTCCTGCGGAATCACGAATTCCACCGGCGCCTTGTCGGTATATTTGGCGCGGTAGGCATCGAAATCATAATCCAGCAGGATGGGGATCTCGCCGGAGAGCACGCGCGCATAAGCGGTCTGCTTCGGCACGATCGGCTGGTTGGCGCGCAGTTTCTTGAAGTAATTGATCGCCGGGGTGAAATCCGTATAGCTCCCGCCGAAAGCGAGATTGATCGCCACGGCGCCGACATACCCCACGGCGGCGCTGGAGGGATCGAGATAGCCGATCATGCCGCTATAGGTGGGGTTCAGGAGATCGTTCCAGCTTTGCGGCACGGGCTTGCCGCCCAGCGCGGCGGTGTTCACGAAGAAGCCCAGCGTGCCGCTATGGATCGCGAACCAGTAGCCCTCCGGGTCCTTCTGCCCGGCCGGAACCTGGTCGAAGCCCGCCGGCTTGTAGGGCTGGGTCAACTTCGCCGCTTTCGCCTGGATGCCGACCTGCCCGCCCAGATACATCGCATCCGCCACCGGGTGCGCGCGTTCGGCCAGCGCGGCAGCCATGGCCTGGCCGCTATTCTTGTCGTCGAACGGCACGGTGATGCCGGTGGCTTTCTTGAAGGCTTTCAGCTGCCCTGCCCAATCCGCCCATTCCGGCGGGCAATTGTAGCAGATGGCGATTTCATCGGCGAGAGCAGCACGCGCCGTCATGGCGGAGGCCGCGGCCGCGCCGGAAAGCGTCAACATGGTACGTCTGAACATGAAGCGATCACTCCTGTTAGTGGGCAGTCGAAAGTGACTGACCGGGACGGTAGAGATGAGGAAGGCGGATCTGTTGGGGCGGCGCTTCGCCCGCGATGCGCGCCAGAAGATGCTCGAACGCCCGCCGCCCCATGTCGCGCGCGGGCTGAACGATGGAGGCGAGGCTCGGCGCAATGAGCTGGCCGACATTGATGCCGTCCATGCCGATGACGGACACATCGTCCGGCACGCCCAGCCCGAGTTCGCGCAACCGGGCGATGGTGCGCAGCGCCAGCAGATCATTCGAGCAGAAAATGCCCGTCGGACGCTGGGGGTTTAGAAAAGCGGCGCGGAGCGCGTCGCAGGTGAGATCATTGTTGAAGTCGATCTCGATCAGCGCCGGGTCGGGCAATCCGGCGGCACGCACGGCGGCGATGAAACCTCCATGGCGCAGGCGGGACCGGTCGGAGGCGATGAAGCGCCCGGCCACCATGCCAAGACGCTGGTGCCCCCGCGCGATCAGCGCCGTGGCCGCATCGTGCCCGGCCAGGGCGTTATCGACCGCCACGCTGGAGCGTTCCGGGCGGGGCGATTCGTTGTGGAAGAGCACATAGGGCGTGTGCTCCTCATCCAACCCATCCAGGGTCGGGCAATGGGCCGCATCGGTCACGGTGATGATCAGCCCGGCCACGCGTTCTGCCAGCAGCCCGTCGACAGCGGCTTGTTCGTGGTGCGTGTCATAATCGCTGGAGGTGATCAGCACCGTCCAGCCCGCGTCGCGCGCGGCCTCCTGGATGCCGGCCACGCTGTCGGCAAATACCGGGTTGGCGAGCGTGGGCAGCAGCACGCCGATGCTGCGGCTTTGTCCCATGCGCAGATCCCGCCCCATGCGGTTGGGGCGGAAGCCGAGTTGGCGCACAGCCTCGCGCACCCGCGCCGCGGTTTCCGGGCGGATGATGCCGGTGCCGTTCAGGACCCGCGAGACGGTGGCGATGGAAACCCCCGCGCAGGCGGCGACATCATGCAAGGTAGGACGCGGCGGACCATTCATGGCCGCTCCTTAGCCGGCGAACCATGACGGTTTGGCGACAAAAAGAAAACGTTTACATGAAGCCTGCCGCCAAGCTCCAGCGCGGGCGGGCCGCGTTGTTTGTCCAGATCGGCCCCAGCGAGCCAAGCCGTGCACTATTTCCGCTCGTAAACCGATGTTTGGAGATGAATATCGTCCCGCATCTCGATCACTCCTGAGAATTTTCGAAGTCGCCGTCACCGAGCAGTGCTCTGTGTAATATCTCGGTTTCCTCGTCGGCAGGAAACATGGTTTCGATACGCAGTTCCTGGGCCGCGACTGTTTGCGGCGTTCCCACGCTCGTCACCATGGAAAAATAATTCAGCCGCCTGCCGCCCTTGATAAAGCTGAGCGGGATGACCGGCATGGCGGATGGTGCCCCAGCTTCGGCATGCGGCGGCGGGATATCGGGAAAGGCGCGCAGCGTTGTTAGCAATGCCTTGGTCCTGTCATCGACGATCCGCCCGACCGATTCACGATGAACACGCTGAATGAGGCTTGCCGCCATAGTGGCAAAATCGGCAATGAAAGGACGCATCGCCGCTGGATCGAACATCAACTCCAGCATGTTGCGGGGATGCCGGCGCGCCGAAAGATCGCAGAACTGGCCGAAGAAGCGTGGGGCTGCCTGATTGGTCATCAGCACATTCCAGTAGCGGTCCATCACCAGCGCTGGAAACGGCTCATGCTGGAGCAGCATGCGAGAGAGCGCACGGTTTATGGCAGCCATCTCAGGGCCGTCCCAGGCAATATCGGGATAGATCGGTGCATAGCCGCCGGCGAGCAGCAAGCTGTTGCGGTCGCGCAGGGGCATGTCGAGTACCGTGGCAATGTCGATGAGCATCTGCCGGCTGGGTATGCTGCGCCCAACCTCGATGAAACTGATATGGCGTTGCGACACGCCGGCATCGAGCGAGAGGTCGAGCTGGCTCTTGCCGCGCAGCTCGCGCCACTGGCGCAGCAATATGCCGGTTTGCGGCCTGTCTGCCATGGTTTGCGTTGCCATTCACGCCCTCCTGTGGTCAGCTTGATCCCATGATAACGGCACCGCCAGCATCATGCCTCGGCATGAGGCTGACGGCCAGCTCATCATCCCCGCCAAGCATGCGGGACCAAAAAATCCTCCAACGGCGGCTGCGTGATGGTGCCGCCATAGTTTGTGATGGTCGAGGCCGCCGTAACGGCTAGAATTTCCATGCTCTGCGCCCGGGTGAAACCGGCGGCGATGAAGCCTCCTAGATCCTGTTGCGTGACATGGCCACGTGTCTCAATCAGGCGGCGCGCCAGATGCGACAAGGCGGCGAGGCGCGCATGGGCAGGCAGCTTGCCGGCGCGGATGGCCTCCACATCCGCTTCAGTCAAACCTTCCCTCAGCGCCAGAATGGTGTGGAACGCCACGGCCCAGCAGCAGCCATTGGTGACGGCATTGGTCAGCAGCAGAGCCTGGATCTCGGCTTCGGTAAAGGTACCGGAATGGACTTGCTGGAACAAGCCCCAAAACCCCTTGAGCAGCTCTGGCGAGCTGGCCATGGCGCCGGCGATGTTGGGAATGAGCCCGAAAGCCTGCTGCAAGTTCGCAAGGATCGGCTGTGACGCTGCCGGGGCCGAATTCAGTGTGTGAATCGGATAAGTCATGATCGTTCCTTTAGGGATGTGCCACGGACAAATTCTGTCCGAACAGCGAGGATCAAATCGGAAGCGCTGTGGCTCGCCAACTACCTGAGAGGTAATCGGTGAACAGATATGCTATTGGGCTATCCGATTCCGACTACCGACATGGGGGAAAGCGGACTGTCAGGTCTTGGGTGAAAAGATAGAAAACCCGTCACTCCCTTGGTGACCCTATCGGATCATTCTTTTGCCCTCGGCGCATCGGCCTGCCGGGCCTCAGTTACGCGATATGGACAGCCCCGCGAGAAGCGGAGCGTACGCGGCGAGCCTGCGGGATATGAACTCAGTGAAGAGCCGCACGCGCTTCGTCTTGCGTGTTTCCCCCTGCGTAAGAAGCCAGAGCGTTCCATGCATGTGCAAATCGGTGCCGGGCACCCGCACCAGCAGGGGGGCGGCATCTCCGACGAAACACGGCAGTTTCGTCATCCCGATCCCTTGCTGTGCGGCGGCGATCTGCGCTTCGGCGTCCGGGGTCCTGAACGGAACTTTCGTGGTTTGAATTTCACTCTGCCGCGCCCAGTCCGGGATTCCGTGATTGTTGATGACGATCCAACGAAGGGCATCTTGCGCACCTGCACGCCACGCTTCCAGCCTGTCGCGAGACATATAGATGCCGCCGGACAATTCCGGCCCCTTCAGGCCGTGGAGATTGAGCGGCAAGGTCTTGCTGTCGACGACCACGCGGATCGCGACATCGGCGTCCCGGTTGGTCAGATTGACGACCTCGCCGGTCGATAGGACTTCCATCTCGATATCCGGGTGCAGACGTGCGAAATCGGCGAAATCCGGCATGAGCAGATGTGTCGCGAGGAAGGGTGGCAGCGTCACCCGCAAAAGCCCGCGCGCGCTCTGATCGCGCCCAAAGATCCGTGTTTCCAGCAAGTGCGACGACGCTTCCATCTGGTCCGCGAATTCCAGCACCTCCTCGCCCGCTTCCGTCATGCGGTAGCCCGAAGGCCGCTTTTCAAAAATCTGCACCCCAAGGCGTGCCTCGAGCTGGGCGATGCGCCGCAGCACGGTCGCGTGGTTCACCGCGAGGCGCTCGGCCGCGGCCCGCACCGAACCTCCACGCGCGACGGCAAGAAAATAGCGAACGTCATCCCAATCGATCATGGTGCAATCCCGCACCGCACGGCGCGCCTTCCAGAGCCGGCCTCCAACACCATCGGAGCCCCTTTCGAATAATGGTGCATGGGTGATGATTATGGCCCATGTCAGTCGGAAGGGCAAAATTACGATGGCAAGCACTGATGGCAGCGCCCGGCGTCAGCCGCCCAACCGGATAAATTTCGCACCACCGATGTGCGGGTTTGCGCACTCAACGCCCTGCTCTGGCGGACCTATGTCGGGGTTCCGGGGATAGCCCCGTACGACCGAAAGCGGAATCCGAAGGGAGACATCATGGGAAAGCTCAAGGGTAAGGTTGCCGTCATCACGGGTGGATCGAGCGGCATGGCGCTGGCGAGCGCCAAGCGGTTCGTTGAGGAAGGTGCTTATGTCTTCATCACAGGCCGGAGGCAGGAGGCGCTCGACGAGGCTGTGAAGCTGATTGGCCGGAACGTGACCGGCGTGCGCGGCGACGCGTCCAATCTCGACGACCTCGATCGTCTGTTCGACACGGTCAAGCGGGAAAAGGGCAAGATCGACATCCTGTACGCGAGCGCGGGTATCGGCGAAGCCGTCCCACTGGGCGAGATTACCGAGCAGCATTTCGATGCGACCTTCAACCTGAATGCACGCGGCACGCTGTTCACGGTCCAGAAGGCGTTGCCGCTGTTCAACGACGGCGGGTCGATCTTCATGACCGGGTCCGTTGCTTCCATCAAAGGGTTTCCCGGTTACAGCGTCTATGCCGCGAGCAAGGCGACGTTGCACGCCTTCGCACGCGGGTGGCTCAACGAACTGAAGGGTAGGAACATCCGGGTGAACGTGCTGCACCCAGGGCCGATCGCCACGCCGATGCAGGACCAGGTTCTCACCGAGGAGGCGAAACAGATGTTCGAATCCCTGATCCCACGGGGAAAGATGGGTCGTCCCGAAGAAATCGCGACGGCCGCGCTGTTTCTTGCCTCGGACGATTCGAGCTTCGTGAATGGGGTGGAATTGTCTGTCGACGGCGGCTTCTCGGCCATCTGAATTCGCGTCGGATCGCCGGAGTCCATGGTGGAACGACATCGCGCTGAACGGTCGGGCCGGCCACGCGGATGTCGTTCACAACACCACCGCGACAATTTCCACATGACGGAACGGAAAATCCGGTGCTCCTGAACACGAAACATCAACATCGAGACGGATCGGACAAGTATCATGAGCTATGCGATTATAGGATTCGGCAAGATCGGTCAGGCCCTGGCCCACGCCTTCGCCCGTAGGAATATCCACGTCACCGTGGCGAGCCGCCGGCTGCCCGAGGCACTGGCACAGCAGGCTCGGGCGATCGGCCCCACGGTCGTCGCCAAGTCGCTGCACGACGCGCTTGAGGCCGACACAATCATTCTGGCGGTCCCGTTCGGAGAGCATCGCGAGGTTGCGAAGGCCCTGCCGAACTGGAAGGGCAAGACGATCATCGACGCGATGAACACGTTTGGTGTTCCCCCTGAAGAGCTGGACGGCCTCCCGTCCTCCGCCTTCGTCGCGAAGGCGTTCACCGGCGCCAGGCTTGTGAAAGCTTTCAATCACCTGGTTGCGGCCATCCTGGCTACCGATCCAATCGTCGAAGGCGGGTACCGGGTCGTCTTTCTGTCGAGCGACGACGAGGACGCGACCGCTCCCGTGGCGGCCCTTGCCAGACAACTCGGGTTCGCACCCGTTAAGCTGGGAAAGCTCAATGAGGGTGGCGCACTGGTCCACGCACGCGACCGCATCTGGGGCCCCCTGATATTCCAGGATCTGCTCAAGAAGGAGCAGTAGCGACCGACGGCCGTCTGATCCGACCCGAGAGGCACGCCCCCAAAACGTCGGCTACTCATACGTTCCAAGATACCAACGTAAAAGCGCTTTCTCAGGTGGTATAGAGGCGGTTGGTCGCTGCCATGTTCGAGGAAAGTCAGCGTCCGATACCGAACTCGACTCATCACCCTCTGACGGCGCTAACAGCAGGTTTAAATCTCTTATGAACGCCATCACCCATTGAAAAATCATAATTTATTTTCATCGCTCCAGCTCATGACGGCAAGCCGGCTTGGCCCTTGAAGGCATCGCCTACCCGATCTGCTGCATAAGTGACGTTAGAAAATTGATGCATTGCTAAAATAATAACAGCCTGCCGAGCGGTCCCGACAATCGGTGGATTTGATCCGCATCAAAGCGCACCCCGGGGGCGGGGGCTACCTTCCGCTCACAACAAGCAGGTGCCCACCGCAATGTCAGCCAATGTCTTGACCGCAAATTCAGAACGCAGCGCGCGCTTCGGCTTCATCGTGGCCTGGGGCTTTTGCCTCCTCTTTTATTTCGGGCAGTATGCCCTACGCTCGGCGCCGGGGGTAATGATTCCGGAACTAACCAGCGCCTTCGGGCTTACCACGCTCGGTGTTAGTGCGCTCGTCGGACTCTATTATTACACTTACTCGACCTTCTCGATTGTGGCGGGCGCGACGCTTGACGGGCTGGGCGCCAAATACGTCATTCCGGCCGGCATTCTGCTGACAGCTGCGGGCGCCGTCCTGTTTGGCCTCGGCGTCGTCGGCGACGCCGAGGTCGGCCGGTTGCTCCAGGGCGCGGGGTCGGCCTTCGCATTCACGGGCGCTGTGTATCTCGCCGCGCATGGGTTTCCCCCGCGTTACCTTGCGACGGCGGTCGGATTTACCCAATGCTTTGGCATGCTCGGCGGCTCCGCCGGGCAGTTTGTGGTCGGGCGGCTCATTCATGGCACGGTCTTTTGGGAGCAGTTCTGGGTTCTGTCGGGTCTCGCCCTTGCGGTGATCGCAGCGCTGGTGTGGGTGGCGGCCCCACGCGGGCACGACGCACGGCCGGCCGGGTCCGGCTCGCTCCTGTCGATGCTTAAGCCTTACAAAACCGTTCTCTCGAATCCGCAATCTTATCTTTGTGGCTTCACGGCCGGGCTGCTGTTCCTGCCCACGACCATCGGCGACATGATCTGGGGCGTGCCTTATCTGCATCAGGGCCTCGGTGTCGGTTTCGCCGAGGCCGTTGACCGCGCGTCGATGGTGCCGCTTGGTTGGGTCATCGGTTGTCCGCTGCTCGGATATATCGCGGACCGGATTGGGCGCCGCAAACCGGTGCTGATCGGCGGCGCGCTGGTGATGTTGGTCGCCTCCGGCACGGTTGTCTATCTGCCGCATCTGATGCCGCCTTATGTGCTGGGGCTCTTACTGGGCATCGGCTCGGGCGCGGCGATGATCCCCTATACGGTCATCAAGGAGGTGAATCCGGACAATGTGAAGGGGAGTGCCACGGGCGCGATCAATTTCCTGGTCTTTACGTTCAGCGCGCTGCTGGCGCCGGTCTATGGCTGGTTGCTCAAGGATCTTTCCATCGGCGGATCGCTGACGCTCCTCGTCTTCCAGAAGGCCAGCGTCGTGGGCCTTATCGGGATTGTCCTCGCCATGGTGCTGGCCTGTTTCATCCGTGAGACCGGCCGCGCGGTCCAACCAACTGACATTGTGGGAACAAAATGATGAGTGACCATCATAAAGATATGAGCCCGGTCGTCGACATGACGAAGCGTCAGGCCACCGGGCCGGCCCGCAGCAGCCATCCCGCCTATGTCGACCTGTTGCCGCCTTGCAATCATGCGTGCCCAGCGGGCGAGGATATTCAGGGCTGGCTGAGCCTGGCGCAGGCGGGCAAATTCCGCGCAGCCTGGGAACATCTGGTGCGGGACAATCCGCTGCCCGCAATCCATGGCCGGGTCTGCTATCACCCGTGCGAAGGCGGCTGCAATCGCGCGGCGTTGGACAGCAGTGTGAGCATCCATGCGGTTGAGCGCTTCCTCGGCGATAAGGCGGCGGCCGAGGGGTGGCCGTTGCCGCGCGATGCGGCCCCCAGCGGCAAGCGTGTCCTCGTCATCGGCGGCGGGCCGAGCGGATTGTCGGCCGCGTATCACCTTGCGCGCCTGGGCCACGCGGTTGAGATCCATGAAGCCGGGCCACTCGCCGGCGGCATGATGCATTTCGGCATCCCGGCCTACCGGCTGCCGCGTGAGGATCTGATGCGCGAGATAAGGCGCATCGAGGCGATGGGGGTGAAGATCATCACCAACCGTAAAGTGACGGATGTTCTTGCCGAACAGGCGGCGGGGCAATTCGACGCCGTGTTCGTCGCGATCGGCGCCGGCGTGGGCAAACGTGTCGATATTCCGGCGCGTGACGCCGCGCGGGTGCTGGATGCGGTTTCGCTTCTGCATCATGTCGGCGCCGGCGAGACGCCGCGGCTCGGCCGCCGGGTCGTGGTCTATGGCGGCGGCAATACCGCGATGGATGCCGCGCGAACGGCCAAACGGCTCGGCGCCGAGGAAACGCTCATCGTCTACCGGCGCGACCGCGCGCATATGCCCGCGCATGCCTTCGAGGCGGATGAGGCCATCGAAGAAGGCATCAAGATCAAGTGGCTGACGACGATCAAGCAGGTCATCGGCCCGGAACTGACCGTCGAGATGATGGCGCTGGATGCCAACGGCAAGCCGCAGCCGACCGGGCAATTCGAAACGCTCGGTGCCGATGCCGTCGTGCTGGCGCTCGGCCAGGAAACCGAAAGCGGTTTCCTCCGGCAGGTGCCGGGACTCGTGTTTGCGGCTGACGGGGCCGTCATTGTCGGCCCTGACATGATGACCGGCCATGCGGGGATCTTCGCGGGCGGCGATATGGTTCCGGGCGAGCAATCCGTGACCATTGCGGTTGGGCAAGGCAAGCGCGCGGCGCGGCATATCGATGCCTGGCTGCGCGGGGCGCAGTATCAGCCGCCGGCCAAGCATCGGGTCGTCGGCTTCGCCGATCTTCATCTGCCGATCTACAGCGACGCGCTTCCGGCCCGTCAGCCGGAGCTTGCCCAGGCATTGCGGGAAGGGTTCGCCGAAGTGGTCGGCGGCCTCTCGGAGCGGCAGGCGCTGCATGAGGCCGCGCGCTGCCTGTCCTGCGGCAATTGCTATGAATGCGACAATTGCTTCGCCGCCTGCCCGGAAGCCGCAATCATAAAGCTCGGGCCCAAGCGCGGTTACAAGGTCGATCTCGCGCTTTGTACCGGATGCGCCGTTTGTTTCGAACAATGCCCGTGCCATGCGATCGACATGGTCGCCGAGCACATCTGAGCCAAGGACGACGATCATGAGCACAAGAACGACCATGGATGGCAATACGGCTGTGGCCGACGTCGCCTATCGCGTGAACGAGGTCTGCGCGATCTACCCGATTACCCCATCTTCCACGATGGCGGAACTCGCCGATCAGTGGGTGGCCGAGGGGCGGATGAACATCTGGGGGAATTCCCCGTTCGTGCAGGAGATGCAGAGCGAGGGCGGCGCCGCGGGCGCGGTGCATGGCGCGCTGCAATCCGGTGCACTGACCACCACCTTCACGGCATCGCAGGGCCTGTTGCTGATGCTGCCGAACATGCTGAAGATCGCCGGCGAGCTGACGTCGACGGTGTTCCACGTGGCGTCGCGCTCGGTTGCGACCTCCGCGCTTTCGATCTTCGGCGATCACTCCGACGTCATGATGGCGCGGACCACGGGCTTCGCGCTGCTCTCGTCCGCGTCGGTGCAGGAAGCGCACGATTCCGCTCTGATTGCGCAGATGGCGACGCTGGAATCGCGTGTCCCGTTTCTGCATTTCTTCGATGGATTCCGGACCTCGCATGAGCTGAACACGCTCGAACTGCTCAGCGACGCCGAGATCCGCGCGATGATCGACGACGATCTCGTCCGGGCTCATCGCGCCCGCGCCCTCAACCCGGAGCATCCTTTCGTGCGGGGCACGGCACATAACCCCGACACCTATTTCCAGGCGCGCGAGGCCGCGAATCCATTCTATGAGCGGGTGCCTGGCATCGTCGAGACCGCCATGGACCGTTTTGGCGCTCTCACGGGGCGGCATTACCGGTTGTTTGAATATGATGGCGACCCGGAGGCCGAACAGGTTCTGGTGCTGATGGGTTCAGGCGCGGAGACGGCGCGCGCGACGGTGGCCGCGATGCGGCGGGCCGGCGAGAAGATCGGTGTGCTGCAGGTGCGCCTCTTCCGGCCTTTTTCCACGCGCCATCTCCTGGCCGAGCTGCCGGCCTCCGTGCGCCGCATCGCCGTGCTGGAACAGACGAAGGAAAGCGGCGCCATCGGCGAGCCGCTGTTCCAGGACATCGTCACCAGCCTGGCCGGTGCGGTCTCGCGCGGCGAGCGTGCGCATCTGCCCTTGGTCATCGGTGGCCGCTACGGCATTTCCTCGAAGGATTTTACGCCGGCGATGGTCAAAGCCACGTTCGACGAACTGAAAGTGGAGCGGCCGCGCTCCAGCTTCACGGTCGGAATCGATGACGATGTCAGCCATACGAGCCTCACGGTCGATCCCGAGTTCAGCATCGAGGTGCCGGATGTCACGCGTGCCATGTTCTTCGGGCTTGGCGCTGATGGAACCGTCGGCGCCAACAAGAACAGCGTCAAGATTCTCGCCGAGGATGCCGGCCTCTTCGCGCAAGGCTATTTCGTCTACGATTCCCACAAATCCGGCGCGCAGACCGTATCGCATCTGCGCTTCGGCGCGACGCCGATCCACGCGCCCTATCTCATCGCGGCGGCGAATTTCGTCGCCTGTCACCAGTTCGTTTTCCTGGAACGGCAGGATGTGCTGCGGGTAGCGGCGCCGGGCGCAACCGTCTTGCTCAACGCGCCCTACCCGGCGGATCAGGTCTGGGCCCATCTGCCGCGCCCCGTCCAGCGCGCCATCATCGACAAGAGGTTGCAGCTTTTTGTCATCGACGCGTCCGCCGTCGCCCGGCAAGTCGGCCTGGGACAGCGCACAAACACCGTGCTGCAGACTTGCTTTTTCGCCATCTCCGGCGTGCTGCCGCGCGAGAAAGCCATCGCCCATATCAAGGAATCCATACGCAAGACCTATGGCCGCAAGGGGCAGGCGGTCGTCGACAAGAATTTTGCCGCCGTCGACGATACATTGCTGCACCTTCATGAAGTTCCGGTCCCGGCGATGGTCACCAACGCGCAGGAATTGCCGCCGCTCGTCCCGGCCGACGCGCCGTCTTTCGTGAAGGAAGTTACCGCGCGGATGTTCGCCGGAGAAGGCGACCGGATCCCCGTCAGCCTGATGCCGGTCGACGGGACGTTTCCCTCAGGTACCAGCGCCTATGAGAAGCGGAACGTGTCCGACATTGTGCCGGAATGGCGCGACGATCTCTGCATCCAGTGCGGGCAATGCAGTTTCGTTTGCCCCCACAGCGTCATCCGGGCGCGCTACTATAACGAGGATCAGCTCGCCACCGCACCGGAAGGCTTCAAGTCCGCGCCCGTCAATGCGCGCGGTTATCCGGAAGCACGCTTCACTCTGCAATTTTATGTCGAGGATTGCACGGGATGCGGGCTTTGCGTGGAAGCCTGCCCGGCCACCAGCCCGCGCGAACCGGATGTCAAAGCGATCAACATGACCGAGAAATTGCCGATCCTGGAGAGGGAGCAGGCCAATATCAAATTCTTCGAAACGCTCCCGGTCAACGACCGCGCCCGGGTCGACTTCGCCAATGTCCGTGGCGTGCAGTTTCTCGAGCCGCTGTTCCAGTTCCCCGGCGCCTGTGCGGGCTGTGGTGAGACGCCCTATCTCAAACTGCTGAGTCAGCTCTTTGGCGATCGCGCGCAAATCGCCAATGCCACGGGCTGTTCCTCGATCTATGGCGGCAACCTCCCGGTCACTCCCTGGAGCAAAAACCATGAGGGCCGCGGCCCCGCCTGGTCGAATTCCCTGTTCGAGGACAATGCCGAGTTCGGCCTTGGCTTCCGGCTTGCGGCCGACCAGCACCTGGCGCTCGCACAGACCCTGCTGGCCGGCCTCGCCGAGAAAATTGGCCCGGAGCTTGCCGATGCCATCGCCAAGGCGCCGCAGGTTCAGGAATCGGAGATCCGGGCGCAACGCCTGCGGGTGGCCGAACTAAAGGTCCGCCTTCTGGCACTGCCCGATGATCCGGCCGCGCGTGACCTGCTCTCCGTCATCGACCATCTTGTCCGGCGCAGCATCTGGATCGTGGGAGGTGACGGCTGGGCCTACGATATCGGCTATGGCGGCCTGGACCACGTGCTGGCCTCGGGCCGCAACGTAAACGTCCTGGTGCTGGATACCGAGGTCTATTCGAATACGGGCGGTCAGGCGTCGAAGGCGACGCCGCTCGGCGCCGTCGCGAAATTCGCCGCCGCCGGCAAGCGGACCGCCCGCAAGGATCTGGCGTTGCAGGCCATTGCCTATGGCAATGTCTATGTCGCGCAAGTTGCGATGGGCGCCAATCCGCAGCAGACGCTGCAGGCGTTCCGCGAGGCGGAGGCTTATCAGGGCCCGTCGCTGATCCTCGCTTACAGTCATTGCATCGCGCACGGCATCGATATGCGGCTCGGCCTGAAGCAGCAGGATCTTGCAACGGCCAGCGGATATTGGCCGCTGTTCCGGTTCAACCCCGAGATGCGAGCGGTCGGCGAATCTCCCTTCCGGCTGGACTCGCCGCGGCCGCACATTCCGTTCAAGGACTATGCCTATAATGAGATCCGTTATCGTACCCTGGCGCAGTCGCGCCCGGCCGAGGCGGTATCTCTGATGTCGGCAGCGCAGCGCGCGGTCAATGAAAAATACCGGCAATATGAGGACCTCGCGATGCGCGACGGCAGCCGCTTCAACCCCGACGCGCCCGGCGCATCCGAATAGCAAGGACATGATAGCGTGAAGGTAATTGTTTTCGATACACACGGTTATGACCGGGCCGCGCTCGATAAGGCCAACGCCATGCACGGCCACGAATTGTGTTTTCTGAATATGCGGTTGGATCCCACGACCGTACACCGGGCCGAGGGGCACGATGCGGTTATCGGCTTCGTCAACGACCAATTCGATGACGAGACGTTAACGAAATTAGCGGTCGGCGGTGTACGCCTGATCGCGTTGCGTTGCGCCGGGCATAACAATGTCGACATGGATGCGGCGCGGCGGCTCGGCCTGAGCGTCGTGAATGTGCCGTCCTATGCGCCGCATCCGGTCGCTGAGTATGTCTTAGCGCTGGTGCTCTCGCTGGTCCGCCGTCTGCCCCAGGCTCATGATCGCGTGCGCGGTGGAAATTTCAGCATTGAAGGTCTCGTCGGCTTTAATCTGTACGGCAAGACCTTCGGGATCGTCGGGCTCGGCCAGATCGGTATGGCCGTGGCAACGATCGCGCAGGGGATGGGATGCCAGCTGCTGGCCTACGACCCGGCCCCGCCACCAACGGATCTGCCGATCACCTTCGTGGAACTGGAACAGCTGCTCGCCGCCAGCCAGATCGTCTCCTTGCATGCCCCTCTCACGCCGGAGACGCGTCATATGCTCGATCGGCGCCGTCTTGGCCTGATGCAGCCAGGGTCCGTGCTGATCAACACCAGCCGTGGCGGCCTGATCGACACGGACGCGCTGATCGATACGGTGAAGGAAGGGCGTTTCTGTGGCGTCGGCCTCGATGTCTACGAAAAGGAGGAGGCCATGTTCTATCGGGATCTCTCCAATGAAATCCTGACCGATGATGACATGGCAAGGCTCATGACGTTCAAAAATGTCATCGTGACTTCGCATATGGGCTTTCTGACACAAGAGGCCTTGCAGGAGATCGCGAACACGACACTTGCCAGCCTGTCCGCCTATGCGGCCGGGCTCCCGCTCGCACACGCGATTGCAGCCTGAATCGCGATCGCCGACGATTGCCTCAAAAGGAGCACCCTATGTCTCTTGCCACACAATATCTTGGTCTGTCGTTGAAAAACCCATTGATCGCGTCGGCCGCGCCGGCCAATGCGGAACTCGACCATTTGCGCCGCGTGGAAGATGCCGGCGCCGCCGCGGTCGTGTTGCCATCGCTGTTCCAGGAGCAGATCGAGGCCGAGGCCGCCCTTCACGATTCCCTGCGCGGTTGGGGCAGCTATAACTCGCCCGAGGTATCGAGTTATTTTCCTGAGCTGATCAGCGGTCCTTATGGCGTGGGACCGGACGCGTATCTCGGTCTCGTCCGGCGCGCCAAAGCGGCCCTTTCCATTCCGGTCATCGCGAGCTTGAATGGGACTACGAAGGAAGGCTGGATCGAATACGCGACGTTGCTGCAGCAGGCAGGCGCCGACGCCATCGAGCTGAACATGTATATGGTTCCGGTCGACATGTCGATGAGCGGTCAGGCGATCGAAGATCGTTATGTGGCCATTGTCGACGCCACCCGTCGCGCCGTCGATATTCCTCTGGCCGTGAAACTCTCCCCTTATGCCAGCGCACTCGGTAATCTCGCCCGGCGGCTCCAGGAAAACGGTGCAGACGGTCTGGTTCTGTTCAACCGCTTGCTGCAACCGGAAATCGACCTCGCGACATTGCGCGTGACGGAAGGCATCCATCTCAGCACGAATGCCGAGATGGCGCTGCCGCTATCATGGATCGCCCTTCTGGCTGCCCAGACTGAGGCGTCTCTGGCCGCATCGGGCGGTGTCGAAGGCGCTGATGATGTGGTGAAATTCCTTCTCGCTGGCGCGGATGTCGTGATGACAACGTCCGCCTTGATACGCCATGGCGCTGGCCATCTCACTGTGCTTCTGGGTGGCCTGCGAGGCTGGATGGAAACGCGTCATTTCGACTCCGTCTCGGATCTTCGCGGCCTGATGAGTAGGGCGAAATCAACCCGGAAGGACGTCTATGGCCGGCCAAGCTACATCAAGATGCTGAATGCGGGTGTCGCGAGCTAGAGCGCGATGACCTTAAGTCGAACCATGAATGATCGGATCGCCGCGCGATTCGATCTAAAATCATCCGGCTCTCGGTTTTGTTCCTCAGATCGTCACCCCATTGCACCGGGGGTAACGGACATCGCCAGGAGAGCATTAGCTGTGTCTGGTCACGATTTATATGTGTATTTGGTGATTGGTTGCGGGGGCACGATTTGAACGTGCGGCCTTCAGGTTATGAGCCTGACGAGCTACCGGGCTGCTCCACCCCGCGTTGTGTGGTTTGTTGTTTTGATAGGTTGGAGGACCTGGCGGCGACCTACTCTCCCGTGCCTTAAGACACAGTACCATGG